>Ga0209367_1003459_pt1 | contig 21478 bp, 17 predicted proteins | sample WorMetLIZISLAND2_FD_187412 | JGI IMG/M metagenome (GOLD analysis project Ga0209367, IMG submission 187412) | Marine gutless worms symbiont microbial communities from Max Planck institute for Marine Microbiology, Germany - Olavius geniculatus... ...
GCGTCTCCTTGCCTGTGTTCGCATAGTGGGCCAACACTTCAAGCAATTTTACTACAGGCAGTTGAAAAATGGACAACTGGATGAAATGTCAGTTAAAGTGTCAAAAATGTGAACAAAATATGTTTTTGCACGTTATGCTAATCAAGCAATCATATTGCATTGGATAAAAAAGTGATATTTTGCTGGTTGTGTTTTCCCTAGGTAGTGCAAAAACAAACATTGGGTGAGGTGGGAAACTGAATGGTCATTTGATGGCAAGTTGTGTCAGGAATATTCGTACCAAAAATTATCAAAATCTGATAGTTGGTTTTCAAGTTACGGTTGAAAATGTCGGGGATGTTTTTTTTGGGACACAGTGTAGTGTGCATTAAGATCAGTCAGTTTTCATTAAAAGAACTTTATGGATGTAGTATGCAAATGCAAGTGATATATCTGTAGTCAAGTTTGCTGACATATATTCGTTGCAAAAATAGTTTAAATTGAACTGCATGGTTGACTGTTAGCTTTCCAAATCTTGGCATTCGGCATGAAACAAAGAAGACGGTGTCAAAGATCTTGACTGATCGTCTTCGAGAAACGTTGAAAGCAGATAAGATGATAGAAGGTGAACTCGGTCAAGACGCTGATCAGATAATGCTGACTGGTTAGTGCTAGCAACATCGCTTCATTAGATCTAATAATATTTTCTCAGTTATTTCCCATGTTTATCTGTGTATGTATGTGTACATGCAGCTAGTGCTTTAAAGGTAATAAACATGTGGAAAAATATTGTTAAACTTTCAAAAAACACATTTTTATAGAAAATGTAGTTTAAAATGATTGTAAACATTGAATGAAAAATGTGACCATTTTAATTGGTTCATTTTACTCATTAAAATGCTGTTTAGATACAACTTTCTCAATTATTCATTAATTTTGTGTTTTGTGTCTGCCTTCACTTTATCAGTGTCAGTTTGACTTTTTTTGTACATAAGTATTTTGAATCTCCACCGTTTTTGCACTGACTATTCAGTGTTTATTAAGAAGTTAAAAAACTTTGGAAGAATTTTAAAAAATGCTATCTTTAGCTCTGTTCTGACTACTAAATTTTAACAAGCTAATAGCTTAGAATGAGCTGTCGCTGAAGACAATAGAAATGAATGAGAGAATAAATAAATAAACAAGATTGCAGATTATAGATAGACTAGGCCTATAAAACACATATGATGATTGAACGAACTCCGATGTTTGCCAATGACAATTAATCAGAACCGTCAGTGAGCTGATCAGTCGTTGCAGTGAGGGTCATCCAAGGTCAGTGATTTTAATATCATCTGAAAGCCAGTATTTGACTTCTTATTGGTGATCAATAGCAACCTAGGCCCTATCTTGCACCGTTTAGCCACAATACATTCGTTACAGAGGACGACAGACGACGACGGACGACAGCCGTGTAAGACGCCTACAGCATTGCTGTCATTTGGCGCGCTTTGACTCCAGCCTGCATTCCCAAGATGTAGGAACCACACGGGCTGGTCCGTGATGACGGCAAGCGGCCTGACGGTTTGACATTGCTGCCATGGAACTCTGGGCGCAGCGCCGCTTAGGACGTCACAGTGGTCGACACTCTGGGAAACGCTTATCTGCAGCAGAGTGCCATGACCAGTACCAGTGCCGCTGAGACTGCACTGTCAGAAAAAAAGAAACAAACACAGCTCACTGAGCGGCACCCACGACTTTTTTCCAGTGGCACTGGAAACACTTGGACCCATGAGTGTCAGCACCCAAGAGTTTTTGGTACAAATCGGAAGGCGTTTGACCGAGGTGACGATGGACCCCTGTGAAACGACTTTCTTATTCCAGCGCTTGTCAGTCACTGTCCAACGCTTCAACGTGGCATGCCTAGCTGATACATTCGCAATTTTCGAGCCTGCATCGTAACCATTTCGGACATAATTTCTGTAGTTTAATATTTCAGCCCTCGGGAATTGAGTAATGGGGCTATAATAAATAAATAAATGTTTTCTTAACAACCCAGGAAGTAACATAAATCCCCACATTATCGCACGTACGCCGCTGCACTCACGGCTGTGCCCCGTGACAATCAACCGACCAGAATTGGCACTCAGCTGAGCCAAAGTCAACAGATAGTATGGAACAGCAACGTCTGTTGATCTCGCTGAGTTTAATGATACTTTCCGTCTGTCAAATTCAGTTGGTTGGTCGTTCCGAGCAAGCACTCTGATTGCCGTGAAGCTATAAATAGAGCGGACACACACACAGACAGACAGACATACGCTTTAGATTTGCTCAGTTTTAAAGAGCTGTATCAGCGACAGCTCAACAACTGTGATTGTTTTCGTATTATGTGGTGATAATGTCCAGGTCCGATACTTGCTAATGCATGTATCGGGCTAGGACTGCTTACATGAGTTAGACTCATGACCAGAAGTGCTTTGCCAATATCGGAAGTGGCAGCTGATTAGCATGAGCTAATGATATCACAGCACAATATGTGGCCATCCATTGCCTGCATTAGCAATCAATTTGACCCATGGTTTGCAGCTAGTAGAACTACCATCGCTTCAATTAGCCACACTAAGTCTTTACCTCTGCAGCATGTAAGTTACTACCGATACTCATTTTTTATCCCATTGAAGGTAGGAAGTTAAGTTGATCAGTTGTTGTTCTTAGATTTGGAAGAAGAAGAGATTTTCCGGCAAGCTGAGTTGCAGGCAAAGAATATGCAACTGAGCGTGGTGCGACTGAGTTTCCGTGCTTACTTACTGGATGTGAATGGCGTGTGCACGCGTGTTTTGCCTCCTGTCATCTCCAATCCCATCTACGACAGTAGTACGTTCCTGTCTTACTGTTGTTATTTTCATTGTTTCAAAGTTTAGTTTTCGTCACCGTTTTGTAAAAGGATGCTACGTTTTTGTATGTTATGAACTTTTAACAACTTTTGGCTACTATTTGGAAAAGCAAGGACGTTATAGCATGGAAACAAATGGTGTGTCAAGAATCTCTCACATCAGAAATCCAGACATCAAGAATCAGCTTAACATCCAGCATGACAATGTGGACAGAATCCGAAGCCATCATTTCAGATATTTCGGCCATGTAGTCAGAATGCAATCTTCCCAATGGCCACATCGAGCCCTGTAATCCTGTGTGGTCATGTTCATGGAAACAGACACAGAGGATAACCGAGGAAGTGCTGGACTGATAACATTTTGGATGATTGCCAGATGGTGGGGTTTTCACTCACACAAGCAGCTCATGAAGCCGAGGACAGAGATCACTGGAGGAGGTACATGAGGCTGCCTGAGCATTCATCTTTATCGCCATGACATCGGAGGAGGAGTACATTTACATGATCGTCCACATTTTTGGATTATGACAAGTTATGTCACTAAACGAATATGAGATGATGACGACAATGGTGATGACGATGACGATGCTTACTTGTTCTGATCTGAGCGAATATCTAAAGATGTGTTCTGGCTTCATTGGAATAATGAATATTATGTGTTTATTTTTTATTGTATGGTTCAAGTCATTAAGTCATTTACTGTAACAGTGAAGAATCACAAGGAATTGTAGCAGCATTTTCCTTTTGCATGGCAAAAGCGATTAACTTGGCTTATAGCAGGCTTCCCATATAATTGAAATCTGGTGAGAACACTGAAGGTTGAAGCTTCTCATGGTGTCGATAAATATTGAAAGACTTGCAGAAGGCTGACAATTTCATTTGTGGATTGCACGGATGGATAAGCATCATCAAGGCCAAAGCCAGTGGTCCTCAAGGCCAAGTCCAGGCAAGTGGCTTTTGAGGCCACGGCCAGAACAGTGGTCATTGAGGCCAATGCCAAGACGTTGGCCATGAAGTAAGTTTTACGTTGGATATCAAAAGCCCATTTAATTTTATTTAGACCTTAATGAACTGTAAATATGCTCAGACAAACATATAGTTTCAACATTTAAGTGCATATATCATGCAAATACCAAAAAAACTTACTTTCAGAGCACATTAATCACACGTGATGAGGCCAAGGCCAAGTCCATACATCTTCAAAGCTAGGGCCATGGGCCCAATTTTTTGTCTTCAAGCTGTCCTCAAGGTTGAGGACAGTTCTTAATGACCCCATTTCTGATGTGTACAGGGTGGGCCAAAGAAAAACGTGGTACTTTACTTTTGTCCACATCTTCGCCAATTATTGACCGATTTTCGAAATTTTTTTCACTGGCACACTTTGCGGACAATTTGCAATAATGTGTTTATTACATATCCCACCACATCATAAATGCATCTCTACACTACCTTGTGAAATATCAATGAAATATGCATTGATAACAACAAACATTTTGGTAAAATTGAAAACAAGCACTTCAGACTAACACTGCCATGAATAGTCTGTATGACATTAAACTGTGTGGGTCTAAAACAGTCTAGTGTCATACGAATTATTCATCGCAACGTTGGTATGAAGTGTTTTTTTTTCATTTACTCAAATGTTTGTTATTATTGTTAGGTTTTCTTACATTTATGTTTCACAAGGTAATGTAGACACGTGTTAACCATGCAGTGGAAAATGCAGTAATGCCATTAGTGCAAATTGTCTGCAGAGTGTGCCAGTGCAAGAATTTTGAAAATCGGTCAATAATTGGCGAAGATGTGGACAAAAGTAAAGTGCCACGTTTTTTATGGCCAACGGTGTATGTGCAGAGGCTCCATGTGCTTCGCTGTTGAAAATCTGTCGTATGGACAAAGTCGGCGGCTCATGTGCGGGCAACGAGGAGGTCTTCTTGCTCTGTGACAAAGTGCAGAAAGGTATATTCAGGATTGTGTTTATCGGATTCATATCATGAATAATAATTTTGTTTAAACTACATGATTGATTGATGGCTTCTTGGATGGAAATATTAACATTATGTCTGCATTTAATTCAAAGTGAAAAATACCTAGCATTTTTATCACTTTACATTCAGCTATAGGAAAAAGGCAGTAAAGAGACATTATGAGACAGGTATTAAGTTAAGTATTGAATGATCTTTTAACGATGTTACTTCTGATGGCAACTGTTCCAATTAAGTTTTCGCCGCAGCAACTGGTAATGCTCAGTCGCCAGTTGTAGAGGGCCATGTCAGTGGTACAGCCTGCACAGAGGGGGCTATTGTACATGCTTTTTGGCATGCAATATTAGAAAATTTTGTTTATTATTTGACCAAAAATTGTTGGCCATAAGCACAGATAGTGTTTGAACCCGGGGCGTATTTAGTGAGGGAGCCTTTCATCAAAAACAACTGAAAATGGATATTTGGAATGTATACATTTCTAAATATGATGCTGGATTCCATCATGGCTGCATTGGTCTTGCTGGTAGAGGCAGATTGGTGTTTGATTACAGAGCGTTGTTGTGCACCTACTGTAGATGACATTGCCGTGAGGTTCTATGAGCAAGATGATGAAGGGAATGTCCGATGGGAAGATTACGCAAACTTTGCCAACCACGACGTTCATCGCCAGGTAATGTTGCTTCAGATTTTTTTTCAGAGTGGCGCTAATATACAGGGTGTTCCAAAAAAATGGATGCCCAATTTTATTTTTGGGATAACCTTGGTAATTCAGCACCGATTTTAACCACTCTTTCACTGTTACAAGCAGAAATTTATGGTGCGTAAATGTGAAGTTCTTCCACCCACCGCACCTTTATTGTGTGACCACATTACCTAGCAAAACAAACACCGTCAAAGCTACAGTGGTCTCGGAGAACAGGCAACACATAAAGATATCAATTTCGTAGCATAAAATAGTTAAGCTTACTTACTTATTTGCAGTAGTGCCTTGTGACGTCATTGTTATGTCATATTGTGTTTATTTACTTTGTTTACCAGTAATAATTTTTAGAATAAATCGTTTGATATGGCAGAATAACAAAGGATGATTGCTGTTTAATCATGGGCTTACGAACTGAGAACTGTTTTGCTAGGTAATGTGGTCACACAATAAATGTGCGGTGGGTGGAAGAACTTCAAGTTTACGCGCCATAAATTTCTGCTTGTAACAGTGAAAAAATGGTTAAAATCAGTGCTGAACTACCAAAGTTATCCCAAAAATAAAACTGGGTATCCGTTTTTTGGAACACCCTGTACAATATTCTATACAACATTCTGAAACTTTTGACGTATAACACGCCTTTCTGCTACTAATTATTGCTAAGTTATCAACACTCAAATAGCTCTGGTTTTTTGGCCCACCTTACAACAGTGTCATGACAACCAACTGAAATGGCGTTGACCTGTTTACTGCTGTTCAGACGTTAATGTTTAATAACACGCCATCTGAAGAATGAAGATCTGCCATACGTTAGTGCACTGTGGCTTAGACAGTTTGTAGTGGGCTTTCTCTGTCATCAGCGTGATGACATAGAACTCACTGCCAAGACATCTGTGTGTAAGTAAAAGTAAGTAAGTGAAATGTGAATTTCATCATCATCACACTAGTACAGACTGAACAGGGTTGTTTTTGAGAACTGTTTGAAACTGTCAATATCATATGAGTTCATCTGGCAATGAGTTTTACACCGTCAGGTCCTGTTCACACTATTTCTGTTTTTGGATGATACCTGAAGACACTATTCTTTCCACAGTACTAATGTATGCAGTGCATTAGGGGCTATACAGATTTATGTTTTGCTTACTTATGTATTTACTAAAGATGATTTAATGGCTGCTATCTCTCTAACTTCAAATAGTTCAGTGGGGTTTATACATGTAAGACCAAACATGTGTTGGAAACACTAGTGTTATGTGTTATACAGTATATAATGCTTTAGTGACTGAATAGAGCTTTGCCAAGTCTGACGCATCTCTCATGACTCACGCATTTTCAGTCAACTTATACTTTTCTGCCTGCCTAAGCTTTATCTTGTGCATTTTTAATTTTCTGCCAATTACACATGGTTTTGTATGGCAATTTTAATCAATAAGACCCATTTTGCATAAATTACTAACATAACCATGAAGCGACAAAAAATTATTTTCACTAGGTGCGATTTCGGAGCTAAAATCACAAAAATGTTTCGGCTGCCGGGGCTCTGCCCCAAACTCTGCTGCGGAAGCTTAGAGTGTTTAGCAAAGCCCCTAGTGAGATTATGATGCAAAGGATAAGAAGGGGCAAAAAGAGAAAAAAAACAGGACAGAAAATGGAGGGAGGGTGGAAAGGAAACAGGGAGAAAAAGGGCAAAGAAGAGGAAGTGAAGGGAAGGAAGGAGACCAGGGGATGCGAAAGGTGACTGGACTTAATCTCATGCATTTTAACTTCCGGACCTTGGCAGTTATGTGAATACTGACAGTGTGGTGTGGTTGCAGTATGCAATCGTGTTTCGCACTCCGGCATACTTCAGCATCAACATTGACCGTCCTGTCGCCGTGCACGTCCAGTTGAAGCGCTTCACCGACAATGAAGTCAGCGACCCGAAAACATTCACCTACTATCCGCAGCAGACAGGTTGCATGTTCCATAGATTTCAACTTAACCCACCCAGTTCTTTTTTGACTGGTGTATTCTCTATGAGTCCACTAATATCAGGAGCACTTTTACTATGGAGTGATGCATAAAAACGTATTTTCTTCACAGGTTGAGCATGCAGACCGTTTTAGAAAAGAAGGTGCTTGATCATTGCGGTGAAGCATGATGGATGGACAGCCACGTATCATGTTGGCATAGGGCACTAACGTCTTAATTTGCTTTCTATAGACATTTCGTTTAAATGTCACTGCAATTATGCTGCTGGTTAGGAAGCTGTAGAAATCACTGTAGCAATCCTCAAACATTCTCACCACTCGGGTTCAGTCTAACAATGAACAAAGACCAAAAATAATAATACTGCTATTAAGCCTAAAAAAAATCTGCATGCTTCCATTTGCCGTTTGTTTCTAGAAAAAACCTGCATCTCTAAAATTTTTAGTAGACCTTTTAAAAATATCGGCACATTTTTCAGTATGTTTTCAAAATTTTGCTGAAAAATACTGTTTACATCTAGTTTTAAATGTTGCAGTATCTTTGCTTAAGTTTTCTTGAGCGCTATTCAGTGTGTCAGTTTGTTTTTATGAGTTGTTGGGTTGTATTACATGACACGTCATGATATAACAATGTATAATAAAAAAAATTTTCCACCTCCCCCATCCATAATTTTTTTGATGGCTGCAACCGGAAGCACAAAATTTTTTTATGCTTATAGACATTTAATCAATGATCGGATTTTATTTTACGGAATTTAAATGTTACATTTGTTGTGGAGGTGAAACAGGCATGGTATTGTAATGTTTGTATTTATTTTTTGAATGTTGGACTGGACTGTAGATTTGGAAGATATACAGAAAAAACGAAAGAAGCAGATACCCAACTTTACCACTAACGATGGCTTCAGGAATGGCATTGGTATCCTCTTGTTTTGATTCATGTACCAGTCAGTCAAAGCATTTGCTTATGCATTGTTGTTTATTACATGTTGTCAGTCAACTAAGTCAACTACTGATTGGTAATAGTGTGCTATGACTGGCATCATGGCCAAATCACAGGCGCGAGGTAGTGCAGCCCTGTGTTGATGGCGACCGGCTAAGTCAAGGGAGAATGGCAAAATTCGACCCCACGCAGATCCGAAACCCCTCAACCGATTGATACAAAATTTGAAACAGATGATTACCTCCGCGAGACGACCCCCTGTGCAAAATGTCGTGCAAATTCGTCCATTGGGGGCTTCTCGGCAAATGGCTGAAATATAACGATAATTTTTCTAGTATATGTATACCTTTTTTTATTGACTGACCTACAGGTCAGACCGCCTGGCGGATTTTCACACGCGATGGCTCGGACAACGCGGCCTCATGCAAGGGTTAAACGTTTTTGGGAACCGAAATTTGAAGTTAATATCTAACCCCTGAAAAATCCCCCCAAAGTCGAAAATTGGGCCCAAAAACGAAATTTTCGGTCAAAAACGCTCCTGTATAAAAAATTTCACCTATAAACGGCCCTTAATCGTCATCGTAGGCCCGTAAAAGTTGTATAGTCAATAGACAATATGGCCTCGCAAATTTCAAATATGTGGTCATTTTGGGCCCCCTGCCTAGAGGTCACGTGACACGGAGCGTGTGCAGTAAACTTTTGACCTTTAACATGGGCAAATGCAACTTGAGGCTTTATATCTCCGTAACGGTACAAGATAGACGCATGGTTCCAATGGACCACCAATAGGAATCAACATATGCCGAGTCCAATGGTCACGTGACCAATGATGTCACATGACCCCAAAAGGTCAAACTCGTGACCCCAAAATCCTTGAAGCCTCATATCTCTGTACATGTGCAAGATAGGCGCATGGTTTGACGCCTCTAGACGTTGTATGAAACTATCAACATATACATTAAAAAGCAGAGGTGACAGCACCCCACCTTGCCTGACTCCAACCGTCAGTGGAAACACATGAAACAGAATTGCCCTATCTAACAAATACATTACTGCATCGGTACCAGGTCATAAGTAACTGCAGAATCATTGGTGGCATACCTCGCTTTAGGAGTACCGGTATATTAAACAATACATTGTGATTAACTCTGTCAAATGCCTTAGACATATCTAACAACGCCACATTAACCGTAGAGCCACTAGCACAATCAAAGTCAATTACATTGCGAAGAGAGTATAGAGCATGACTACATCCGGTCTTTTTGTGAAAACCAAACTGTAAAGGTGAGGAATACAATGTTTCAGAGTTTATTTCAATCAAACACATTTCAAGCAGTTTGGAGATACAAGACCTGAGTGTGATTGTCCTATAATTGTTAATATCAGTATGTGAAAAAACTAAGATGTAGTAATAGCCAGCATAGCTTACAGTGATCGTTTGCCAACAAATTTTGTCTATTTCTGCATTGGCAGTTGACCCGAAAATTACTCAGCAAAAGTTAAAATTTCTAAACAAAAGTCAAGCAGCATACATACGGAAAATCATAAATTGCAGAAGAAATTTTATTATTTTATGATTTTGATTTTTGTTGGTGATGATGTTTGTGTGATTGCTGTGCGTCTGTGACAAGGTGAACCAAGTCTACAGCCAACTTTCAGCTTTGCCTCTCAGTCAGTGTTCAGATCATTTCAGGCAAATGGTACGGCTATACCTTCATTTAAGTACATTTTTCTGTAATGCACAGTTGTCAGTTGACATTTACTGAGTCGAGGCTGGCTTGACCTAAAAGTATCATTGGAGCTTTTTGAAGTTTGTGTCAGTAGTAATTTTCTGTGTGCTTTCTGTGTTCTCTGCATATGAGTTTGTATATTTTGTCTGTTCCTGTTCGCTTGTACCGGGCTGTGTTGCCTGATTTAAACTAGAAGGCACTTGTTAGGGTGCATTTCTCTGCCAAGTCAATTTTTTTTCACAAAAATCGTAATTTAAACACATTTTGTGAATTTGCTAGTTAATAATAAAAATAATAATTAACTCAATTTTTTTCTTACCTAATGTTAATAGCTGTAACTGTCACGTTTGCAGGCAACATACAATCTGCTAGTGATGTAATGATGTCATAGTTATTGTGACATCATGCTGCTGCACACAGACACGCACGGACACACATCCAGCAAACGCTGTTTTCTCTGTTTACTGCGTTCACTTGGCAGAGATAATAAAACAAGCGAACGAACATATGACAGGTCCTGTAGCTGTCAAGCAGCCATCCAAACTTAAAATTGCAATAAAATAGAAATCAAACAGCAGCCACTTCCGCAGTCTGGCAGCACCACTAAAACTTAACAAAATGGGATATATAAACATTGTGTTTAAAGAAACATACTCAACATTATTGACTGTGAGTAGAAAAAGGATTATCTGATTTTAATAATTATTGTTACAAATATTTTGGACACAACTGGCCATCAAGTGATTGTTCAACTTTTCGCCTCACCCAACATGTGCTTTTGCACTACCTGAGGAAATCAGAGTGAATAAATATTATGACCATGTGATCGGTGCAGCAGCTGTGAATCATCAGCCCATGCCCCTGAGCGTGACGTCACGCCTGGAGGAGGACTCTGTGCCTAACTACATGCCATGCTCGTACATGCCTCAACTAGCATCAGTCCATCAGCAGCCTCCGCAGCCATCACTCGTTGCTAGAGGCTGCCCAGTGCCAACGTCGAGCAAAGACCAGAGCTGGGTAAGATGCATTGGAAATGCATTTTAGATACAGATACTAAATGCTCTTTTTAAAATGTATCTAGATACAGATGCAGTTGCAAAAGTATCTTTGTGAAGTAAGTTAGTAAGTAAAAGAAAATAAAAATTGTTATTTTATCATTAAGCTGTGCTAATGCTGTTATCTGTGTCATCATGGACATCAACTGTGAGTCTGTCTGGAATTAATCTGTGTATCGTGTCTTTTGAGAAAAGACACAAATACAGCTTTATTGTATTTCAGATACTTAGACGATACCATTCTAAGAATGCATTTAAGATATAAGATACATTTTTTGTTATCTTAGATATGTATCTTTTAGATACTTGTATTTCAGATACTACCAAGCACTGGCAAAGACGATCAACATCAGCTGTCATCAGCTGGCACTGCCACTGCTGCTGGTAGTGGTGGAAAGAAGACAGCATCAGCAGCAGGCTTGGCAGCTGATGTGAAGAAACAGTTACCACCAGTCAGCTCACCACAGACCAACGTGACCGATAGCCACACTCAGACTGGTTAGTTAGTTATGTTATCCACATCTTATTGTAGAAAAAATAGCTATCGGCTTTCACGTTATTTATTTAGTCAGTTTCTGCTCACGGATATATTTTTGACAAATTGCTTACTCATTTGTGTTCTGTTATGCATACCTAGGTGGCAGTTCGGCTTTTGGCTTAGTTGTTAACGTCATTGGTCGGATTCCGGAAGTTAATCAACACCAGGCCCACATAGTACTGTGATGAATGACTGTATCTGGACAGATAAACCGTATTGGTATTTAACCAACCACTCAGCCTTTCACTTTTTCAATATAGACAAATATAGTATTGGCCTGCTTGGCTGGGGTGCAGGCAGAGCACATTCACCTGTGTTTAGCAGCAGGTAACACTGCATGATCCATATGGCAGTTGACATTTCGTAGTCCGTAGCTCTGAGATGGGCTCCCATGAAGAACTATACACACCTTTCTGTAAACATGGGCATCCATAACGTGTATACAGATTCGGGTCAGGAGGCAGTGTTAAGTCAGTTGCTGAGGAATATGGTACTACGCACTGCGGCGTCGGTGTCATCCTATGCACAGACGAGTGATGCCAGACACCTGCTGCTACCTGCACGACAGCTCATCAAGCTGCCTAACGACGACGGAGACAAGTTAGACTTTAGTGTTGTCATTTACAGCTGTGGAGATTAACGATATTAGTCTCGATGATTAGTCAGTAAAAAAATTAGTGATTAAGAAGTTAGTGATAACATTTCTAATTAGTCATATTGCTTTGGTAGAAAGCATTGTAAAGTAGAGACCATGAAGTTGTTTATGTTTACATACACTAAAAGTGAGAAGTAAGCATTCTAGTCTGCTTACAAGACTGGATGAACAATGCTTACTGATTTTGTTTTGCTGCATTTGTAATCGCTGTTAACTATTCTGCTACTTTTTAACACAAAAACAATAGCATCATTGGACAATGATTACAGCTCATAGTTTTTAATTGAGATTAATGATTACCATAAGAAAATGTTATTTTTTGATAAGTTAATTAATAAAATTTTTTATTCGTTACTACCTGTAATTATTCTGCCTTAGTTGTGTAACAGATCTTAAAACAAGGAGCATTGTAGCAGATAGCTTGTTGTAGAGCTATAATCTGCGTAGGTGGTCATGCTGAATCACTTTGGTCACCTGTTTATTATTGTCGCTGGATTGTGATTGTTTAGTGCCGTTCATCTGTCGGTTATTCACTGTCAGCGCAGTGCAGCGGAGAATCTGCTGTCTGTTCTGTCAACTCTGCCCAGTGACATGGCAGTCAACGATCGAAATGATCTGCTGCAGGTAACAACTCCAGTTACTGTAAGAATTACATCAAATTGCAACATCTGTGGACTAATTTCTTGATGTTAAAGCAACTGCTGATGCCTTCTTTGAAACGACTGTATGCCGCCAGGTGTCGCTACGATGGTACAGTAAGTTGTCACTGATGTGGGGAAATCTGTAGAACTGCTCGTTTTGGTTTGTTAACTTGTCGTGTTCTTTCTGATGTCTATCGGTTCTTTGGTTTGCCAGTCCATTCTGCTGCTTTTCCTGTGCCACCTTTCGTTCACCGTGTAATAGTAATAGTAGTAGTAGTAGTAGTAGTACTAGTAGTAGTAAGTGTTGCTGTTATTGTTGTTGTTAATTGTCATTGTCGTCGTTGTTGTAGTCACCTCTGCAGCTGGCTGTGATGACTCGTCAGTCTGATCTCGTGGGTCTGCTGCTGTCCCATGGTGCTGACCCGATCAGCATATATGATCGTCGCTCTGGTGACACTCTGTTGCATCTGGCAGCTCGTAGTGGCAATGATGCTTGCCTCTACTCACTGCTCTGTTACTGGCCGCACCAGCCGCCAAATGCCAGCAACTACAACGAGCACTGGCAGTGCAATGTGAACCGACCGAACTTTGAAGGTATGCACCAACAGTTTTTTATTATTGAAAAATTTTGTGCAGTTAACGGAATTGCATGCATTTAGTTTAGTTTTATTCACACAATAAAATAGCAATAACGCAGATGATGACTGCACAGTGTGGGACTGCAGGTTATGCCATCAAGTGTCGTTTTTCTTTCCGTCTGTCTGTGTTTCTGTCCATTTGTCTGTTTGCCTGTCCATCTGGTGCAACGTTGAGGTACCTCGAAAGTTATTACATGAATAATTAGCTCAGTTTCTCTTGTATTTGCAGCCTAACGTCAGCGATCTAGTGCAAAGTGGAACACCCTCCAATTTGGGATGGGACAGAGGTAGTGAACTTTGGCATTTTAGTTGACGTATCTCCAAAATGGAGCAACATAGGACCAGAGTTACTATTAGTGGCTAATATGAAATTGTTTATGATCTTTCAACTGATATTACAATTGATGACTCTGGATGACCTTGAGTAGTTGTTGAGCATCATATAACAGCATCGCAAGCATACAACCACAACAATGTAGCCCATGGACTGTAGTTACTAGCGATTTAAAACTATACAGATATTCGTTGGGTTTCACTGTATGTGCTTTCGTCTGCACAACTTCTTTGATATGTTCACATAGTGAATGGTCATTGATGCTGTTGACTGTGGTTAGGTTTCACGGCTGTGCATCTGGCAGTGCGCGGGGGTCACTTGAGTTGTGTGAAACTGCTGGTGTCTCTGGGTCATGCTGATGTGAATGAATCCGATGGACAGACCGGCCGCACTGCGCTGCACCACGCTGTGCTCACTGACAATTTGGCCATCGTCGGATACCTCCTGCTTGAGGTGAAGCATCAAGATTTATCAAAACAGTTTATTTTGAGTAGGGGGGAGCTATGGACATACATGTAAGTTAATGACTGCGCATATTTCTTCTGCTAACCTTATCAGTGAGAAGTGAACTACAGTCTTTGATCACTCTGTTGTTGTGCAGGTTATAACGAGTGATTATTAACTGAATTATGAAGAGGTATTAGGATTGTGCCAGTGTGCTTTCAAGACCAAGGCTGAAGATTGAATGGTTCCTGACACAGGTGGTAGTGGTGTAGTGGTAGCGCTAAATGTCATAATTTAATGGGAGAGGAAGCATTAGAGGGGGTGGCTAGGACGAAGTGCCAAAGGCTCTGGGATTAAGATGCGCATCGGGGGGTAGGAAATAGGTAGTTTCTTCTCCAGCTGACTAGAGTGTCTGGGGGTGTTGTAAATGAACTCTCCAGCGGGGTCTGTGGCAAAGTCAAATTAGATGCATTTAAGCATTATCATTTGCATCTGGTTGTGGATGCTCTGTGTGTGGCATTGCTAATGGTAAGGATTGTCGTCACTATGTTTCTGCATACCAAATGTGCGGGCCCGTCAAAGTAGCTGGTCGTGGTGTAGCAGCACTCCTAGCACCTTTGCGACCATGGTAAGGGCTGCTGTAATCATTGCTGTTGTGTTGTGAATGCTTGCAGTGTCTGGCGGACGTTGACAAGCCTGACTCGAGCGGCAACACACCACTGCATCTGGCAGTGTCTGGTGGCAGGCTTGGCATCGCTGCGCTGTTGATTGCCGCCAATGCAGACCCCAACATTGAGAACTGCTGCAGCGACGATGCCATGCACGACTTGTCCGATGATACGGATGATGATGATGAGTGGATTAGTGGCAGTGAGCAGATTGATGGTCCAGTGGACAGTAAATCCGCTGATGAATCCACTCACCTGGAAACATTCGCTGGGGTCACTCCACGCCAGCTGGCCGCTGGCGACGACAAGGTCATATCATTATTGCTAATGGTTAGATGGTAAAATTTGATACATGTTATTGTGCTGATTACACGAGACAGACTCGTGGCCAGAAGTGCTTTACAATCTTGGAAGTGGTAGCTGATTAACATGAGTTAATGATATTGCAGTGCATTATGCGGCCATCTACTGTTTGCGTCAGTGAACACTTAAACTCGCAGTTTGCAGCTAGCAGACATGCCTTCGCCCCAATCAGCCACACTAGGCCTTCACCCATGTAAGGTACTATGATTTCTGCTCCCACTGGGATTAAGAGGCTAAGTTGACCTGAGCACACAGTAGGTTAACAATTTGTTTCAGTTTGCTTGCAAATTACCTGTAGTGAGATTTTAACCACAATCTAAGAGTTATGAGTCCAGTGCTTTATGCACTGACTGGACCACTTGAACCTGGCATTAACTGACATTCAGCTAATACTTTGATGTTATTATTAAAGTGTCTGACAGTCATTAGCTTTTATATTTTTTTTTTATTGTTTCAACTTTCAATTTTGCATTAATAGACTCACGTTTTCAAGCATCTTCAGGGGACAGAAGGTCGTCTTGCTCTACAGAAGATCGTCTTGCTTGTGGAACATTGGCGCCACATTTACAGTTGACATTTTACTGTAGTAATGCAATACCCTGGCATAACCCTGGAGTAACTCATGAAAATATGTGTACATTTGGTGATTGAAAGCAGGAAAGTAAGTAACTTTGTATATACGGTAACATTAGTTATTGATGCGTTATTATCTACAATTGTGCACATTACGATCGTCGAACTAACTGTTACTTTCTGTACATCGAATGGCACTAGCGTTGTCAACGGAAGTGTTCAGCATTCAGTGCTCTTCTTGTTTAGAACTCACTTTCATGTAACTGTAGATCTGTCGAACTTCTCAGCAGTTTGAGCATATAGTTTGCAGAAACTGAACTATTTGACATTGCCTACAGTACACCTGAACACACAGTTTAGTCTCTGCCATTATGCAAAGCATCTGATTCGTTCGCAACATGTGGCACTGTATAGATGTGTTTTCATTGATAGATTTGATTCATTGGTTGATTGATCAGATGCTGAGAGTGCTGAGTGGCGAATCCTACTCATCAGTGAAGTCAGCTGCTGTACCAACGACAGCAGAGCCAGCAGTGGCAGCAGCAGCTGTATCATTCTACCAGCATCAGCAAGCTGCCATGACACATGCTGCTGCTGACGTTCCACTCAAGTCAGTCTTAGACTCGGGCATCGATTCCATACTTGACTCTGACAAGTCAGGTAGACAACACATGCATGGTTATACACACAGTATTACACAAATGTCATGTGTAACTTTGAAAAAAAATTATACTGATGGGCAATAATTTTAAACTCTGTAACAAGCAAGACTCATCTCTACACTGCTGCATTCTACTGATGTCACGTGACTGCTGGCAATTTTATCAACTTCATTCATATACATTTATTACTATGACTTGTTAAAATACAAGCACGTGTCCAATACACAGTAATGAATGAAAATACAGTACAATATACATTGTACATATTGTATTGTAAATATTGTAAATATTGTGCATTATACGAGTCTTCTTCAGGCTTGAGTGCAAACTTAAGTAAGTTTGAATGTTCATGGGCCCTCGAGAACCATCCCAAAAGTTTCTAGCCTCGAAATATTAGACAGTAATATTTTCCACAATCTATGTAGCAGTGAAATGTGCATCCTTTACTGAGTTGTATGAGTGTGCTTCAGATGTGATATCATTGTAATTTATGACGTCGTACAGCACTAAACCAAAATGATTTGTAGCACTAACTCAAACAGCATGAAATCAGGCTTGCTAATAGCACAACAATTTTCCAGTCTGTAGCTGGATTTGTAAAAGTAGGGCCCCACGGCCTCTGATTTTTCTGAAAACCCTGACAAATAAGCTTATGAATTTTTCATTTGAATCGGTGAATATAGGATAGCCTAAATCTGCACTGATCGCAATTAAGAGCATTTCGTGATGAATGATTTGAAGCTGTTTGCGTTTACCCTCGGAAGCCTTTCTAGTGGATGCTCTGGGATGTCAAATTACATTGACGGCATATCCGTCAGTAAGGAATTTATGTTTCACTGATGTATAAATTGTGGAAAATATTGTTGTCCAATATGCCGAGGCCAGAAACTTTTGGGATGGCTTGTATATACACTATGTATCAAAAAACATGTCGTTTGAACTTTAACCTTATAAACAAGACAAGAGAAAACAAGAATTGTCTGATGACCCAACATCGAGTTGGTTGGCTGTGCAGCTGCAGCAGATCTTGATCGTCTGGATGCAGTGTTGAGAGTGAAGTTGGCGAAGTTGCTTGATCCAGTCAGTGCTGGTTCGGACTGGCGTGAGTTAGCAGCTCGACTTGGCTTCTCTCAGCTGACTGCAGTCTTTGAGCTGCAGAAGAATCCAACATGCTGTCTGCTTGACAACTACGAGGTTCTATTTATTTTATTTATTTAGTCATCAAACAGCACGATAACATGAGAGTATTGAACAAAATAAGAACATTCCAGCCACATGGCCAACACCGGATTAGACCTGCTCATGCTAATACAGTATACTTCTGATGTAGATGCACAGATCATCACTGTGATTTCTGTGCTGTGTTCGTATCTTGGTGCAGAAAATGTGATACACAGATTTAATCTTTACTTTATAAATAATGCTTAGATTGATCTGTGATAATAGTGTGGGGTCATACCTAGTTAATAACTCCAATGTTATTAAATGTTATATCACCAAAGTCTTTTTGAGCTATAAGCCTTTAGGGTTTTGTGTATTCGCGTGTTGTTTTGCCATTATGAATGTGTATTACTCTGTGTATTATGAACATGGGGTGTGTTTGTAACTGTGAGTTATTCATTTCATGAATTATTCATTCATGTAATGTTTGTGAGATTGAAACTCGCAAATAAATGCAACTTACTTACTTGCTCGCTTAGTTACAATGTGTGACCGTGAGTGCAGTTGTCGGACGGTTCGGTGGCGCAGTTGAGAAGATGTCTGCTGGACATGAAGAGAGAAGATGCCGTCAAATTGCTCGACGAGCTGCCCGCAGCGTCTGCAGCTTACACCAAGTTGACTCACCAGTCGTGAACCAGTTGCCACAGAGTCACTCACCCTCTCACCCGGGGTCGGCTGGATTTAAACCTGATTGGGCTTTGTTTGGTAAAAATGTGAGCACCCCACGTAAATTTTCTAACATTAACGCAGTTCGTGAATGCAGTGTTACAGCTGTACGCAGTTATGCTGCTTCTGTTATCATCTGATTTGAGATGGATTTATGAATTTGAAAGCTTTATCTAGGCCAGAGAATGTCGTGCTGCACCAAATGAACTTTTGAATGTTGCAACATGCCGTGAAGAGGCCCCACAAGCCGTCTGACATTCTCTGTTTGGTGGCTCTGGCCTGTAGGGGCTCTCTTATGTGGGGTTCACGTTTAGCTGAACGTGCCTAAGTCCGCCTCTAAAGGATCGAGTGCAGTGGATAACAGAGCTCGACATCAGTTGGAATATTTTTTCTGCAGTCTGTAGACTATGATAACCAGTTAAACATGATGGTTTCCCTTCGACACGACACATGCAACGTACACAGAGAATGCAGGTAAATGTACGTAACAAGCGGAGTGAATGCAAGAAAGTACACAGCTGACGCAATGGCTGAAACACAAGGATAGAAGCGGTTATTGGCTTATTGCAGGGGTGCACAACATACGGCCCGCGGCCGCCGAGACCCAGGATGTGGCCCGCCTCGCCTGCTGTAGAATATTTCTCACTGAGTGAGTGCACTACGTGTAACATTATTGCGATGAAGAACTTGAGAAGCACGAATTATTTTAGTTTACTAGAGTAGATTGTTGCATGATGTGACTGCTTTTTGATCACCAGTCGTGGTTGTCATAATTCTCATTTTCATTCGAATGCATGTCTTTGTTAATTTTCAGCATTATTTTTTTGTGGACTGAGCCAAAAAGCGGCATTGTGGCCTACAAAGCCCTACAATACAGCCAGATAACTGATGACGTTTATGAAGCATTCATGATGGCCTGGGGTCCTGCGGCCCGCCAGCTTAGAATCTATCTCCCGTGAGGCCCAGAGGCCCAGAGAAGTTGTGCACCCCTGGCTTATTGCATCGGCGGCGTTCGTTGCGTTACATCCGTTATACGTCTACTGCGTTGCCGGTAGGTCACATGCATTGCATGGGATGCAAACCTTGCTTTGACAAAATGAGAAGTGCAGTGCTCCACAGCTCCACTGCTCCAGTAACTGTATAAGGTTGTCACTGTCTCAGTGAATTTGCAACGTTCTCTTAACGTGATGGAGTAAGATGGAATCATTGCTACGAATGACTTTACTGATGGAATATGTGTCTGCTTTGAAAGTGGCTGTGTGTAGTTTAGTTTTCCACTTGCAGTCTTGCATTTACATTGAACATTATATTCATATGTCTAGTACTGTTGTATATTCCAGATTGAGTCGTGTCATTGTCCGTTGTCGTGATTATTAAGTTAAAGTTACATGTAGCATGTATTCAAGACTGCATTTTTTTCGCACACACTTGTGCGTGATGGATGCGGCGATGAGTTTTTCAACTACATCCGATGCGAGATTATGTAAATAAGTAAAAAACACTGCATTCACATTTGCTAGCTTTTTGAGACCCGTATACGGTCGGCCTACCCTAGCGACAGCTGGGTCTCTTGTTAATGTTGTTTAATGCATAAGAATTACAAGCAGACAGGTCGCTACGCTCTCTGTCCGCTTGATCTTGCCATAGTATCGGCCTGCTGCCTCCATTTTCGGCCCTTCGGGCCTCAGCTGCTGCTGCTGCGCAGCCTGCAGGCATGTGTGCTGTTTCCCTCCAACCATAGTCTAAAGTCCGATGTTGCGTGCACTGTCGCGTGCGTTGACGACGCCCCAATTTTAAATAATGAAGATGTTGGTGTTTATTTGCCACAACAATGGCACAAAATGGAACAGTAGCAAAAAAGAACAGCAAAAGCAGTTATTATACGTTGGAAACTGACATAGAACTACTTAAATATTTTAAAATTAAATTTCCCAGAGTGATCACCATAAAACTAATTTTGAAATTCTGCACATTGACTTGTTACCATAATAGATAGAGAGTAACCATGTTAAAATTAGTAAAAATTCATGAATTTAACCAAGTTTTTAAAATTTGTTAAATTTCTAAATTTATAACATTTGAGCACTCAGTCCATGATGTACATTATATACTTAACCCAGCAGTCTGTGCCGGACTTGTTTGTAATAGAACGTTTGAAAACCCACTTAAATGAAATTTCAGTAATATGAATGTAGGCTTACAGTATAATGTATATAATCATGTTTTACTACTTGTGTAAACTGTGCTTGAAATTTAAAATTTGTTTCTGACATTCTAATGCTGATTTTTTCACTTGCAGCGGTAGCACACTGCACACTGATCAAATTGGCGATAACTTACGAAGGATTGAAGATGTACAAATATAGATGTGTGTGTGTATAGGTACATGTGTTGCGTATTATGTAGGCCTATTTATAATCTTGAGGTTTTCTGTGAGAGCAAGGAGTGTTATATAACTAATGTGCTCGGTTTGAATTTTCAGATTTATTATTTTGTGTTACAGTGCAGCTTTGTGCATTTTGTGTTACAAGACAACCATTATATCAGATGCCATTCTGATTGTTTAATATAGGACATAATGGTTTCAGCTTCGGGGGGGGGGGGGTTTCGCCTTTCTGACCCTCTAACCAGGGGCTCTGCCCCTGCACCCCGCTGCATGGGGCTTTACCTCAGACCCCCCTTATAGGTGTCCTCACAGTTGTATTAGGGGGGTGGGGGCTCCATCTCTCTGGCGTTCACACTGCTGTGCATATTTTACGTGGGTGGGGGAACCTGGTATGGCCCTTTAGGCGCTGACATCTTTTGCTTGCTGACATTAATATTTATGTTTTCAGTTTACAGCAA
>Ga0209367_1003460_pt1 | contig 21477 bp, 10 predicted proteins | sample WorMetLIZISLAND2_FD_187412 | JGI IMG/M metagenome (GOLD analysis project Ga0209367, IMG submission 187412) | Marine gutless worms symbiont microbial communities from Max Planck institute for Marine Microbiology, Germany - Olavius geniculatus... ...
CAAAACATTTGCTGGTTGAGTCTGCAAGCCAATAGGCTGCGTACCATCATCAACTATACCAACAGATGCAAAGTACTTATTGAACATATTTGCCTTCAAAGCATCAGACGTGATTATATCACCGTCACTGCCCATCAATGCTGGAACAGACTGTCTGTGTCGAACACGCTGATTTATATACTTACAAAAAACACCAAGATTGTTAGCCTGTATAACTTGCTCTTCAGCCAAGGCTGTTACATTACAACAAGCAATATGGTACTATTGAGCACAATCGCGATAGCTCCACAAAGCATCTAAATCAGACGGGTTATTACGGTTATTACGCCACAACTTTCTCTTTTTAACGGCAAGCTTCTGTAGATCGCGCCGGTAATGCTTCCAACCCAGTTTACACATTGATCTGTTGGAAATGGGTACGCATAGGGCAGCAACATCCCAGATAATGCTCAAAAAAGCAGACCAACTTGACAATGCACATGGATTACAACAGATAACATTATACCAGTCTGGGCATTCTAGATACTGTGCAAATGTTGCGAAGTCAGCACTATGCCATTTATAGTGCTTTGTACCATCTGTTATGCCACCTGCACCTGGATGTTTATGCTCAATGGTTATTGCAAAATTTACAAAACAGTGGTCACTCAGACCAAATGGGGGGGTTAGGTATATATGATTGACAATCTGATCATCATCTGCCAATACTAAATCCAGAACATTTTGCCCACTTCGTTGCAATTCACTCTTGAAATGTGCGCTGCACTCAAAAATTGCGAGAAATTCAAGAGGTTCGAGGGAGGTTCAAGATCGTTCATGGTCATTGATGTTGATAAAACTAAAAAGCCCATGACCAGTGCTTGTTATGATAAGCAACCTGTGTGTACCTATCTGCAACCGTTTTCACACTAGAAGAGCCAACAGCATCAAAATAGCGTCTTTTGGAGGGTACCCCTTTTGACGCCCTCGTTACCAGGGCTGTAGTTGCGTTATAGCCGGGGCCCCACGTTGTCGCATGGCATGGGCCCCCAAAGGGTTAATCTGGCCCTGGTCACTCCGAGCAAGGGCACTAAATGAACAGGGGGTAAGGGAAATTTGCGATTTTTAGCCAATAAGTCGCCCTATCTCAGAAACTTTGCAAGATAGGGTCTAGGTTACTATTAATCACTAATAGGACATTAGGAAGTCATACACTGGTCTTCGATTGACACCGATAGCAATGACCTTGGATGACCTTGAACACCAAAATAGGGATTTTATGGATTTTTGCGATTTTGGACTGCGACACACATTTCAAGAGCGAATTGCGCCGAAATCACTAACAGACCGGGACAACCTGCGTATGAAATTTTCAGCATTATGTATAGTTTTCACTAGTTTAAATTTCGGCCTCATGCGTTCAAGGAATCCTCCGTACGGGGTCGTTAAAATAAGGTGCCCCTTCAAAATGTGCGCTGTCAACGGCTCAAACTGCAGCAGATGCGCAAGACCGGTTGCACCCTCTAGCGTATGTAAATGAATAACTGAGAATCATCAAGTCCATTGTCAGTTGCTGGGATGGGTGAGCTTAGATTTGGTTCGCAGAGGGCCTTCATACATGCACCACTGTCACGCGTTTCCCTTTACGTTAGCTGGGCTTTCTTGCTAAGACCCTGAACTTCAAAAATAAGGGGTTTTATTGGATTTTTTGCAATCTTCGGCTGCGCCGCGCATTTCAAGAGTGAATTGCGACGAAATGGCTGGAGATAGACTAAGGCAATCAGCGAACAGGAACTGCTATAGGGCCTGTAGGCTTTCGCACATTTCGTGAGTGTTTCGTGAGCATTAGCTCAAATTTCTTGTTATCTCCGCCAAGGTGAATGTAGTGAACATTGGAGGAGATTAGGGGTTTGGTCGTTCTGTCCGTCGATCGTTCTGTGTGTGTACACGATGACTCATCATCATCTCCACATGTCATACACAACCGGCAACTTCTACATTTTACAGTAATAGTAATGTTTAAATCACTTCACTCTCACGAGCATCTTCTAGTTTAGCATGCATATGGCAAGGGGGCGATGGCGGGTGCTTGGCCGCAAAGCAGGGGCAGATTAAGACATATTCATAGACGTATTCAGGAAATCAACCAAGGCGGCTGCCCACAACAGTCCAGAGAATGTATGGTGTGTTGCGACATTTAAAAGTTCATTATTGGTGCAGCACGACATTCTCTGACCTGTAAGGGGAAGGCATGTAGAGCGTATATTTTCTGTTCTATACGACGTTATTTAGCCTATATCGTTTCTGGACAGAAAATTTGTAAGAGTTTTGAGGGCCCCCACATTTTTACCGATCACTATTGGCTCCAGTCGGATTTAGATAGGCCTACTGAACTTAGGCCAAGTTAGGCGAAGCTAAAGCAAAAGAACGTCCAGGGGGCAGAGGCCCAGCTGGTCAAGAGATCAGAGGGGCTTCGCCCTTTCTGTTCTTGCCTCGTAGCTGAAACCACTAGCTTTTGGACGTTTTATGGTAGCGGCAAATCTGTCCACTATTCTACAATTTGGAAACGCAGAAAACCGCAGATAAAATTGCTCTTCCCGCTATGACTAGTAGATAGGCCTAGATATTACCCGTACTCCTAAACATGTGCAAAATGTTTTCTACCCGAGAATAAATGTTTCATCTTTTAAAAATATTTGGGGACCCCTGCCCCTGGACTACATGGGCACAACGCCCCACTGCTCTCGGGCACGCTGATTGATCAGAGCGTGCCACTGCACTGTGCCTTGATGCCGATGTACTAGTATCTTGCAGGCCGAACAACCCGGCAGTGCCCCCTTGCATTCATAACTAACAAGGAACATGTTATGCATGCACTACAAACCAAATTCAGCATGTGAAAATGATGCAAAATGCTCAAAAACACTAAATATTTGACCGTAATTTTGCATATGTTTGCGAACAAGTAATTTGAGCAAAACTCACGAAACGCGCGACAGCGTTAGCAGATCCCGTTCGCAGATTGTCTTGGTCTATTTCCAGCCATTAATTTCGTCGCAGTTCTTTTGAAGTGTGCGCCACAACCAAAAATTGCAAAATCACTGAAACCCCTAATTCTGGAGTTCAAGGTCGTTCAAAGTTATCAATATAAAAAGCTCGTCACGTACTTGTTATGACAAACAGCGTGTCTGCGCCTATCTGCAACCATGTTAAACGAGCCAATATCACACGTCACACGATAGTGTGAGTGTTGTAAGGATGACCTTCAAAGTCTATGGGAAAATGCAAAATTTGACCCTCAGCCAACCCAAAACCCCTGAACCGATCGTCACCAAATTTGAGTGGCGTGATCACGTCGTGGACGCCTACCACACAAAAAGAATTGGGCTCAATCCGCCCAGGGGTTTTTGCTCCCCATATAGGTGAAATATACACCCCTCCTGTTCGAAATTTACTACACTGTTTTTGGTTCTTCAACTCGCCTACAGGCAAGTCCGTTAGACTGAATTTTACGCTTAATATGTCAAATGATGCGGTTCTGTGCAAGGAAGTGCATTTTTATTGTTATAAAATAAAAATGTTATTTTTCGCTTATTTATTCAAAAAATTACAATGGCACCTATGCATTTACCCCAACCGACCCCCATTATCATGGCAACGAAATTTGGGACAAAATTGGCTATAACTCGGCTTATGTAACAGATATCTGCGAGATTTTTTGCATCTGTGGGGGAGTTTTCGGATATGGGTCATTAAATGCTGCTAACTGAGTTTTACCCCGACCGACCCTTGTTGCCATGGCAACAAAATTTAAGACAAAATGGGCTATACCTCGGCTTGTACAACAAATATCACCAAGATCCTTGCATCTGACAGTGGTGCGGGTTGAGGGTTTGGCAATTAGATGATGTCAGTCGAAGTCTACCACAGCCAACTTTGATTTCCAGGTATAATGAGCAGCAGCGTAGTAGAAGCAGTAGCAGTAGTAGACACATCCGACGTTCTGTACCCGACCGGAGGTATGCTGCTCTGACATAAAAAGGTAAAAGGTAAAGATACAGATCCTGCTATAGCGCTTCTTCTTACATGCATCAGTCTCACTCCCCAACTTTTGGCAATATAACAGCAAATACAATGAAGTAACACTGTGGAACAAAGCAGACATCTTGATGTGCTTTCATTTATGCATTATTGGCATTTGGCAACTTGTTACAAGCCACACGTAGTGTTCGGCTTGTAGTGTTTTTGGTTCTGTCCATCATTCCATCTGTGTAAAAAGTTACTGGTTTCCATACCATTCGCATGGCGGCGCCACATACGATCGACTCGTTAATGTGATTGCCAGTAATCCCCCCGTGTGGCTTGTGGGATCCGGGTTTACCCCGTTTCTAGTTCAAATCAGCAATATATAAAAAGGGAGCAGCCCGAGACGTCAATCACAGTCTGTCAGGCGAGCTGATTGGCTGCAGGGTGAAGGGGGGCATGTCACAGTTATCATTGGTCTGTTTACAAGACATCTGCAGTGAAGGCTTTGCAGCTGAAAGCCGTCCTGCGGAAACAGCAACTGGAGGGATGGTCCGACAGATGTCGACTTTTGACTTTTGTACATGAAATGCTGGCGTCACCCAGGCGCTGCATGGACACCGCTCACCTTCACAAATATACACACATATGCAGTGCGACATAAGTAGTCGGTAGTCTAATGGTAACGTGTCGTACTTGTAATTCTGAGGTAATTCAAGGGCGCAGGTTCAACTCCGCACCAGGACACTGCCGGGTAACGACCTTAGGCAAGTTGTTCACACACGTGTCTCTGTCACCAAGAAGTATAATTTGGTACCGGTCAAAGGGCGGTGATGCCCCAAGGCTGGGAAGGTAACCGTAGGTCTGGCATCGCACTGGCCATGTGTCACGGACTCAAGTGGTTTATCCACCTACGGGCTCAACGGCCGCGAGTGGGAGATAAGCATCCCACCTATGCCCCAGCTGGGGCATGGCTCCCTTCACCTTTTTTAATGGGTGCCAGAGCCAGCCGACATGCATGAGCCTACTGCAAGCCTACGGGTGTCACCCGTGCATCAGAGAGAAATTTCTCACCTTCAGGGACAAACACAGACAAACACACTATTGCAGTGGATGCCAAAGCCGATTGACGTGCCTGAGCCTAATCACCCATGCATCACATGGGCATAGCTCGCCTTCAGAGACAAACATAATGTGACGAAAACAAGCAAAGCAAGGGTCGGGGTAGTTTGCAGTAGGCGCTGGAGCCGAATGACGCACCTGAGGCTACTGCACGAGCATCACCCAGGCAGCACAAGAACAGTTTTTTCAGACACATACACTGGGAGACTTCACTTTTTGACTTACACTTTCACTGAGCCTAAACTTTGGTCCAAGTACCTACTTAAGTCAAAAAGTGAAGTGATTTCGCTGAGACTTTTGCTGAGTCTAAACTCCAAAGTTTAGACTCAGCGAAAGTCTAGGTGATTCGCTGAGTCCAAAAGTACCTGCTTAGACCAAAGTTGAGCCGAACTAACCTGGCTAAAGTCGGTTCAATTTGCATGGAAGAAATAGCTTTAGCCCTTGGGGCTTAACTTTCGCTGAGCTTGAATCCACTTCAACTTTTGACTTCAGCTGAGTGAAAACATGGCGACTATTTACAGTCCTATGCATACGAATAGTTTAGTAAATTAAAACAGTCTGGTACCAAAAATAAATGCCGTAATGAATATGCAATGATGTCAGATGTTACATAATTACGTTATTTGCGTGCGTGGCGCAATTAAATAAGCAAGTCCAAGTGTAACTGGTTGACTTATTTCCTGTCAGGTTTACCGGTTTTTCCGCCATTTTTAATCGTTTTTGTCTAAGTCAGTAGACTTAGACCAAAGTTTAGTTGAACTTTGGTCTAAGTACCGACTTCAGCATTCAGCTTTAGCTTTGGCTCAGCGAAAGTCTAAGTCAAAAAGTGAAATCACACCCACTGTGACTGCAGCAATTAAAGAAAGCTATGGTTGGAGCTCCTGGTATGCAGAGGGTGCTGAAGCTGCACGATATGTTTGAGTCTACTGTATAGGCATCGCCAAAGCATCATAATGACACTTCTCACTTTCACAGACAAACACAAATATACATACACTGTGACCAAAACAAACAATGGTCTGAAACTTGGAATAGTTTGCAGTCGGCGCTGGAGCTGCCCGATGTGCCTAAGCCTATGGACGTGTCTATAGACATCACCTATACACTTTCAGGACATCTGTCACCTTCAGACAAATGCAAATACACACAATAAAGTGATGAAAATACAAAATACAAATACTTAAAATACAGTAAACAAAAAAAGTCCAACAATGCTCACCTGCCCAGTTGAACGAGCCAATTTTTGCACTGCACTTCGGACAACAGAGCTACAAACACAGCAAACGTGACCGGTTGTAACTAAATCAGTTATCATGCATATGCAACACATCACATCTGAATGCTAATATATGCAAACTAGTGCTATCAGACGTTGCTTGCATGACTCAGACATAACCAAAAAATGTAACGGGGGTCACCCCTGTAGAATTTATGGAAAAGCTTTATGGATCCTGAAACTAGAGTCTTCCAGGCAGCCGATGGTGAAGATTTGGTGATCCTGGCTTGCACCGTTATTGACTGATCCACCCATGTGACAAATGGACAGACAGAATTACGATGGCTACGACGCGCTAATGCAGTAGCTGCTTTCGCACGTAAAAACACTTCAACAAAATGCTGACATAATGTGGGGCCATCAGCTCTAATACTCTGCAACCTATCCACTAATCTTTTGAGCTGTAAACTGACACACTGGTTTTTCTTGTCCTTGAGTATGTTCACACCAAGTTTGCTTTTTCTACTGCATTTGATTTTTAAGGTAGAAGCTTGTACTGAACAGACAAACCAACAAAAAGGGTGGACAGATAGATGGACCAACCCATAGGCCTATTAAAACAGTTGCATAATAATTATATAAAATGCCATCAGTGTGAAGTTTAAATATCTAACAAACTGTCACCCATACAAAGTGCTACTATAACTGCTTACTTTGCCTTCAATGGTGAGAATCATGTCTGCCATCCACGTCACTGGCTCAATGAACATGTCGCAGGAATTTCCAGCACCTTGGAAATCCCTCCTGTCTGTTGATGACCTCTGACCTTTGACTTGTTGTTTTCCATCACTACCATGTGATGGTATGTGGGATACAACACAGGATTGACGGAACAGTGGACGCCTGGCAACAACAATATTACTGTAATTGAAAGACTCCAAAAAATTACAGCCTAAAGCAGAAAAACACTCCGAGAGTGCAAACCTCTGCTAAAACTGTGTCATTTTTTCAGTTGCGTTCACCAGGTGACAGCACTAGATTCAGCTCTGCCTATCGTGCAACAACAAACAATTCATAAATCCTGTAATGAATCATGATGCTGGCCCAAATCACCAGCAAGCAAAAAATATAAATCTAATTGCCTCTTCCCTTCCCTGAAAATCTGCCTGTAAACTTTTCATGTAATCTTGATGACAAACCAACAGATAAATAAAAAATGCCAATCACACCATCAACGGCAGAAAAATCGGTCTTGTCAAACAAGGAATGGCCTCAAAGCAACGAAAACAAGAAAAATATGGCATGCCAGTGGTAATGCATCATGCGACCATCCACCTAGCAATACAAACGCAGCACTTAGTTATTTTGAGTTTCAATTAAAAGTCTACTTTTAGGATGCCACGATGCAAGTGTTTGTATGAAACATTCTTAACTAGTTATATTCATGTAACAACCTTCGAGGTAGCCTAACTTCTATTTTTGTGTATTTGTTTATTTATGTATTAAAAACTAAGTAAATAACAAATGTACATACATACAGTACAATATGATTAAATACCAATAACAGTGAAATAAAGAAAGAAAAAAATTAACAAGTAACCAGTCTACCATACCTCAACGTTACACCAAACAGATAAATGGACAAACAGACAAACAATATATGATGACATTACCCATGCCATCATTAAAAACAGAATGCTTACATCACCTCTAACCAGTAGTCACTGAGTAGTGAACAGCAACACAGAACTTACAAATTAAAAATGTGACTATATTACACATCAAATATCATATTGACGGTAACTGACAAGCTATTCAGGAACAGAAAATTTTGCAGTGTAACCTGCATTTAGCACAGCGGTAGACAGGATCATCACCAGTAGAAACAACCGTAGCAGTTGACGGGTCTTCAGCTAAACAGTCTATTGGAACTTGATCACTTAGGCATACATTTGCTACAAAAAAATAAACAAAATGTACGAAGGATTAAAGAAGGTTAAACACTGTGTCATATAACTCTTCATGGAAAATCTATCTCGAAACTATAGAGCACCACCAGCCATGTTACCTGCCACCAAACACACCCTGCCTTATTCCCACAGCCAAGCTGGCCAGTACTCAATTTACCTACCCTGAAGGGATGGAAGGCTGAGTTGATCTGGGTTTTGGTTATATACTCATACTGAAATGGTTTACCGACAGGCAGTCACCCATCCGAGCAGTGGCCAACTAAAAGTGACCCGACAAAAACATAACTAATGAGTGACCTCTTGATCTAAGTCCACTGAGTACAAACTTAAAAGTTTCACCGTATGATGTCACCGTTACTTAACGACTAGCAAAAACATTAACCAACAGCCAAATTCTGTTCAAAATATTCTAAACTAGCATCCTTTCAGCTAGCCTGCAGCTAGCCTGATAAAAATTTCACATAAATTTATTGACATCCAACTGAATTATGAAAAAAACAAAAAAGTGCTCTTTCACCGAAAGACAACGTAGAGAACATTGAAAAAAGATATCATAGAAATAAAAAAAGCAAAAAAGAACAGCTGAAATACGCCAAGCAAAAAACAAAAAATGTGACATTAAAGGCAGTATAGTTAACATAATGCAGAGATAAACAGATAGGAATAGTTCACATTACTGTCTATGCATTTTTAGAAAAGCTGTGAAAATTAGCAGAACTTACACATATGTCCACCAGGACAGTAGGGTAGACGTCGATCAGTTCTTCCACTGACTGACATAACGTTAACGTCACTCTGACACCGGACTTCAACACTCTGGTAGTCTAGCAACATTTATAGTTTATACACCACATATAGAAAAAATACATGACATCTACCAAAATAATGTTCACACAAAAGTTTCAAGCGTTTGCATATTTCTTTATGGGAAATCCACTGCAGAGCTACGAAGCATCACCTGCCACATGAAATCATACTTGTAAGTGTTACTGCTATGGTGCTACTCGACACAGATGCACACACTATATACCGAGATGGTTTACCTGGTTTACCTCCAATAACTCTGGAGCCAAGCAACCTGGTACTCAATTTACCTATCCAAGAGGGACGAAAGGCTGAGTTAACCTAGGTGGATGGCTATATACCGAGATGGTTTACCTGTCTGCAAACCATCACCACGAAATGTATACTATGTGTCCAGCCTCCCTTTTATCTCACTACTGCTTCAGCAGTTTTCTACAGTAGAAAATTTTCAATTCAAGCCAAAACCTCAAATGTAAGTTCTGGAAATGCCAGTGCCAGAGCAGATATTATTGCAGACAATATACCATATACGCTTGTCTACAAAATTTTCTCAGTGGTCACTCCGAAATATTACTTCTTTTATAAAAAAGCAATATTTCAGACCCACTGCTAGTAAAAATTTTAGGAAGCAAATGTTTTTTAAATGCCCAAACAAAAGCAATGAATAATTAACATAGATAACAAAAAAACAGTCGTAGCACATACGTAAAATACCTTTCTGCATTTGTTGGGCCAGCAAGTCCAAACGATACTTGCGATAAGCTGGGAATGAAAGATCGATGCAACAACCCATTAAGTAATACAGCTCAAGCTGACGTAAAAAGCCATCGTTTGGCCTGAAAACAATACCAAGCAACTGCAATTAAGTAGATCCAGTTTAACATCTGAAGAGCTATAATAATATAATATAATACCAGTCACGCTGCCAGTGCCGCCACTATTTTCATTTTTCAATAGCACATTTTATTTAATCAAACGATTTGCCACGTGTTCCCAGCTGGGAAGTGACCGTGAACTGCTTGCGCAGAGCAAAATTTTTACATATCAGCCAAGAATCTTGAAGCACTTTCGACGTTTCTGTAGCGTGTATGCAAACAATGCAAATATGCAAACAACTACATCTCTCTCCCTACCACCCCGCATCAGGCAAAAAGAGCTGCCACTTTTCCACACGTGAAGGTAAAGGTAAAGGTGTCAATTTGTATAGCGCATCTCACGTACAACGCCTCTAATGCGCTTTTCGTCACTAACCCAGGCCGCCAGCCGCACGGCCACCACGTGCAGCCTGCAGACACAGGCTAACGCAGCAGCCGGCTAGGCAGCCCCAGTCAGCTGTACCAAGGTCCCCACCTTCCGTAACCCATATAAATGAGTTACTACTCATTTTACCATCCCACGGAAGGTAGAAGGCTGAGTCGACCTAGCTGGCAGGCTTCACATCGAGATGGTTTACCTGCCCGCAGGCAGTCACCCATCGCAGTACTAACCGGGCCCGGCATAGAGTAACTTCGTTTCAGCCGAAACGCGTTACCAACTACGCCACGCCACCAACCATGGGTGGAAACAAAAAAAATGCCACACAAATAACGAATACCAGGTACACAGTTCGAACAGTAAGTACAATGGTCGTGAGATAAGAAAATACCGATGACATAATGCTCTACCAGGTACTGCATACCAGGTGAACATAATATGTCTTACAGTCAATACAGTTACCGGTACCTGATCACTGGCCGCTGGCATCGTACAAGATTTTTAGCTTCAGTCGGATTCAAGTCAAGGTGCTTCATAATGTATGCAAGAACGATGGCAGCACTCCGTGATTGGCCAGCCCAGCTGAAAAATGCAACCAATCACATTAGTTAAAGACAATGCAACAAATTTATGCACAGAGCTAAAATGGTCGACTTTTTGGGCTGACAGTTTTTCCCGCAAAAATTTCAAGCCTGGTTCAGCCAGGCCCATTTTGCTGACTTAACAGTTTACATCGCTGAGTTTGCTACCATTGTTCAAAATCAAGAATTTTATGTCGTACAACCAGCCACTCCACTGGCTAATAGAGCAAACAAATATAACATGAAAATGATTAACCACAGCCAACTATTCATTTTTTAAATGCACCTCTGGACCAAATTTAAATATTTTTCTAAAATTGATACATGTGTAAAAACAATTCAGTCTGGCCCAGCTGTGAGGCAACAACAAACACAATGAACGTCACAGATTACAGAGCACCTCCAAACCCTATTGTCTTTTCAAGAAATTAATCTCAAAGACAGCACACTAATAATCCCGATACAAATTATTTAGCTTACTGAAAAACTGGAATCAAGCCTGGCCGGTAACCATTCGAACTAAGAGCTCACGCTACAGGAATTCGCCAATAAGCCAGAAGAAATACTTATGCCATGCAAATTTCTAAGCTCCCTTTCAGTTGGACGTTCAAAAGGGCACTTGGTCAGTAAAAATACCACTCTAACACCCTCAAAAATATAATTTGCAGACAGACTTCAGACACTGGTATGGTGGAATGCAGAAGAATGCTTCTCCCCCAAATATTTTTGAAAGAAAAATTGCCCATCACTTTATACATCTACAACTAAAATTTTAATAATACAAAACCCGGTGGTGTCACCAGATGCGGTTTCAGTGATGCAAAAATGCTCCGTACATCTGCAGTTTGCATCCGAGGCTCCACCTTGGAACCCACTGGGGAGCTAAGCATCAAAGCTCCTAGCTGGACTAGAGGGAAATTATTTCTAAAAACAGTCAGAAGAAAAAAGCATTCCCGAAACAAAAATTTACCACATCACTGCTTGCAGATCAAATAAATAAAAGTCCAGCTTGATTAATGTTGATTTTAAAAAATTACTACATTACCAATGGACAAGCACGGCACCAGCCTTCCGTCCACTGTCAATGAACTGTATACACGTATCTAGCTCTCGCAGCAGATCAAAATCCTCAGCATCCAGCGCAAAAACATGAAGATAAACAAAACCTTCTCTAGCATCTAGCGACAGTGGTTTGCTACAACAAAATCAGACACAACATAAAAATTGAGCTTTCTATAGATGATCCTAAAATGAAAAAAAGTTTGGCAGCATCTAATTACAACAATTTTGATAAAAATTTTGGAAGAAAAACAACACCCATGAAAATACACAATGCAATGCAATGCAATGCATCCACCACAACCAAACATTAGCTTAATAGCCCTGATCTTAACATGTATTTTAACTTTGCTTTTAATACATACATTAACTGCTTTTAACTAATTTTAAACATGTATGGCACTGAATGGCCTATTTTGTGCTGATGTGCCATTAAGAAACTACTCACTCACTCACTCACAACCAAACAACAGTGGAGGAAAAATATAAACTGACTTGACAAGTTAATAATTTGTGAAACTCAGGAAACTATCAGATATACATTACAACCAAAGTTTGAGGACAGTTGTCCACTACCATGCAACTGGCTATGCCATTAGTGGACTGGCCAGATTACCTGTCAACTGTGAGAATGTGTGTTACACCTTTCTGCTGCTTCAGCTCAAATGATTTTGCAGCATCATCAGCATCCCCCAAGTACAACTTCTCAATAACATAACTCATTACAGTTCCGTGACTGAAACTAACAGACAAACAGCAACAATAAGTAGCAAATTACAACAATATGTTGTTATAATAACTGCACAGCATCAATGTCCGCTAATGCACTGGACTTTCTCAGCCCTGTTTTTTGACACATCTCTTATATATGACCTATAATCTGACCAAAATGGTTAATGAGGCCCACACCTCTAGAAACACATTCGTAGAGGGCGAAAGAGCAAAGAGGCGAAAGAGCCAGGCGGGGGGAAAGCCAAAGGGCGATTCAGCCAGGGGGCGAAACGGCAAAGGGGGTGAAAAAGCCATAATTCCATCATACAGACTGCAAGCTAAAGATATAAACTTCAAACAAAAGCCAGCGCATGAAAATGACTAGGATTTTGATCACTGCGTTTAAACTGAGCGTGGCAAAACATAATACGATAAAAAATAAGGAAAGTAAGCAGATAGCACTGTATGATGAAAACACATAGTTAATCTTAGGGGACGAGTGGAGTTTACTGGGCGCCATAAGAATACACCTAACCTTAATTCTAAACCCTAACTCTAACCCTAATCCTAACCCTAACCCTATTGGTAGTTATACGGTATATATGTGAAATAATAGGCGCAATGTATTCCTATGGCGCCCAGTAAACTCCACTCTACCCAATCTTAGTTATTTGGATGGTAAGCGTTATATGGCTTTTGCCTGTGCTTACTCATGCCAGGTGAATAGGATGAATTAACTTACACAATGCAAAAATCAGCTGGCAACTTCCACGTATCCCCTATTATCGCTCACCATCGGGCTAACGACAGCAACAGGAGATCACACGAATTGATAAAATCAAACCTTACAAACTTAATAAAATTTTTTTAAATTTTGCAAACGCTAAAATTACTGCGTTTATAATTTGATAAGTCATTTTAAATGTCCTTGTTAAAAAAATTGGCAAGAATATTTTTGACGTTTTGTGTGCTAGAGGTAACCCACCGCAGTTGGTGCGCGAGTGAAGTACGCATGCGCATCGTGAAATTAGTAAACAAAAGTTGTGACGGAACGAACGTGAAGTTTATGCTAGAATATCCGTGAAACTGCAGATTTCATATTGCTAACCGAGTTTTTGCATCCGCGAGAAACAGGCAGTAGCGCGTTATCACGTGACATATTCGTGCAGACAAGCGAAATGGGATAGGTGTCATTCGGGCGCGATGCGCCGTATGCTGATGTCGTCGTACGCATCGCGAAGAGCAATGTTTCTCTACAGCAAACTGGGCAGCAGTCTGTGGCTTGTATTGACACTAATTTTTATCGTCGGATTTATGTTCCTTCGACTGCAGTACCGCATCGAACAGCTCGGTGAGTCAACAGTAATACTTGCAAGTAAGTAAATAGGTAAGTAAGTAAGAAAACTTGGAGGTGCATTTTAACGGTTAGAGTTAGGTTTTTGCTGCCATACCAAAAACTACCGAAAACATGCTCTATACTACCACTGCACACACAACTACTATTACTACTGTGCACTTATGTAGTAGCTTTACAACAGCCATTGCTACTACTAATTGAATGTCCAGCTTATATTGGAGACTTGGCTTATGTTAGGGACCCAGCTTCTATTTGAGGCCCGGCTTCTATTAAAATAATTGACGCAGACCCTCGGCTTGTATTAGAGACTCAGCTACTATATGAGACCCTGCTTGTATTAGCTCAGTGTTATTCTCCGTCTGTGCCATTTTCCGTCCGCAGCCCTAACCCTAAATCTAAACCTAATCCTAACCCCAACACTAACTTTTACTATAACCCCAACCCTGTCTCAAAACCTAACCCTAGCCCTAATTCCATAATTCTGTCCACACCCCAACCCTAACCCTAACCTATGGACGGAAGATAAAACCGTTAAACCGCTATTTTCCATCTGTAGGGATGGAAGATAACATTCATGGTTTTACGGTATGTGACAAAATATGCAGTATGTAGGTTTTTGCAAAATATGTGATCTCCTGTTTACACATCTTTAGAATTGCATTCCTAGAATTATTTTTTCCTGCTCTTCTAGGGCTCCCTCTAGCTGCAAAACTACTGACTGTAGATATAATTTTTTTGGATTGATAACAAATATCATCGCTGGTTGTGTTGCAGAGAATGAACTGGAGGAATATCAAAGCAGGCGATCTCCAATGGCATTGGTAAGTTAATTTTTTTAAAGCTGTCGAAGCATTAATTTTTTAACATGTTAAAGCATTGCATTAATTTTTTTACCACGTGCGTTAATAATGCATCATTGACATTGCTAAAGTTGTGAAAGGTATGACCACCGATGAACTCGTGGTTGTCTTGCTCCAGCAAGACAGCCATGTGACATTGCTCTGTGACATTAGTGAAATAACGGCAACAAAACAATTTCCAATTACTTGAATATTTCTTGATCGTCAAATAACCATAGTTTAATAGAATATTGGAACTCCTGCTTCACAGAATTTAGTGAATTCACGTACATGCATTAAACTTTTTAACGTGTTTTGTTTTATTAACCCCTTAATGCATTAAGTTGACGCGTTAATTTGACAGCTCCATAATTTTTTATTTGTTATTTCAGAGACTGTTGCAGTACTGCTTGCATGCAAGGCTAGAAAATTGGTTTTAAAAATCTCAGGTATTAGAAAAACTTGAAGACTCAAAAATATTAAAATTTATGGATTTTGGTTTTTTTTTATTTGTTGTCTAATTTATGTTACAAATTACATTTAATTTCATACAAGGTGGTCCAAAAAATGTCCCAACTTGTTTTTGTCAGAACTTCGTCAAATCTCCACCAAATTTGATAATTTTTTGGCACAGAGGTGGCCAAGACGTTAGAATTATGTGAGTTACACTCATTGTCCACCTCACCTGATTTATGTCAGTGCACTACCATGTAAAATGCAGATGATCCAAATTGTTGTATAATGCTGAGTTGCTATGACCGTAAAAGTTGTAACGACTTAATTAAGCACACAATAAACTACAAGAAATTTGAGCAAAGCTCACGAGATGCGCGAAAGCCTATAGTAGCATTTCCGGTTCAGTAGTTATAGTTTCGAAAATCGCATATCATTTGGACTCAGCCCATTGGGACCATAATACACATCGGCCATAGGCGCGTGTGGCGTTGGCGACGGTGGCGCCTCCTTGTGAATGATATAGATTTGCGCAGCCCAACATCACGAAAAAAATCCGTAAAACCCCCTATTTTGGCGTTCAAGGTCATTCAAGGTCATTGAATTCAGCGCCAATCGAAAGCCAGTATATGATTTCCTATTAGTGATTAATAGTAACCTAGGCCGTATCTCGCACCGTTAATGAGCTACAGCAAGTTATTGGCCAAAAATCGCAAATTTTGACCACCCCCCTCTCATTTAGCGACCTCGTTCGGGGTGACCCCTCTTCGAATTTATAAAAAAGCTTTACGGTTCTTGAAACTAGAGTCTTCCAGGCAGCCGATGGTGAAGATTTGGAGATCCTAGCTTGGACCGTTTTTGCCTGATCCACCCGTGTGACAGACGGACGGACAGACAGACAGAATTGCGATGGCTAAGACGCACTATAGCAGTACCTGCTTTCGCGCGTAAAAATGTGACTTTAATGGAGATTTGATTAAGTTCTGACAAAAACAAGTTGGGACATTTTTTGGACCACCCTGTATTTTAATTGTGATTTGTAGCATCATTCACTTAACGAGAAACAATGTGGCATTGATTTGGATGTTCTTATATGACTGTCATTCCATAAATAAGTTTACAAAATGGTGCTATTCCATTAATTCTTAAATTAGGAAAAATGCAAAATATACATTTTGTAAGAAATTTAATTTTGAACATATGTGGAATTCTTTTGAATGATGACGTTATTATGGTGACATCATCTGCTAATAGAACACAGTGTATTTGTGTATTATTTTTCCCACCAGTAATGCGTCACAAGTGAAAACAGCACAGAAAAGAAAAAGCTGTATAAAGTTAACAAGTTAATGTCACCTCTGTAAATGCTAAACATTATTGCTTCATTTTCCAACATATCGACCGAGTTCTATCAAACATTTATTCCAGATTCTGTTAGCAAACTTCTGAATGCCCGATGCAAAAAGTGATGCTGGCTGCTGTTTAAGCACTGACGAACGATTGATTTCACCTTGGTATCTGATGCAAATTTTTGTCCATCTAGCATTGTCGTACACCAAACGTGCGCTGTTCGCGTTGTAAAACACTTGTCGCCATGTATTGGATTGGATGCATTTCAGAGTGAATCTAATTTGCATTAAGTCTTTTTGCCCACAAGACAAACATAATAGCTTGCCGTTCGTTACGGGACAATTTCAGTGGCAACGTAACCTTATTTAATGTTTTAAAATGACGTCACAGTGACGTCATCATAATGAAACGCCCATAATAGTACTCAGAATTAAATTCTTTACAAAAAGTATATTTTGGATTATTTCTATTTTAAGAATTAATGGAATGACGCCATTTTGTAAACTTATTTATAGAACAACCCTTGTATAATCACTAGGTCTTAGAATGTGTGTCCCATTTTTGCTGTACATTAAACACAACAAGAAGCCCAGCTGTCGCTAGGAAAAGCCGACTGTATCGCCTACGTCCGAAGCTCAACATTCGACAGTCATGGAGAGAAAGTGATTTGTCAGTGATGACAGTTCCATGCATGCTATGTTAATGGAACCCTGTCTCGAAAGCTACAATTAATGCTAGCATAACACTCGTCACAAGCGCCTTCTATTTATATTCATTCTTATGTTTTAATGCTTGCCACCTTGGATGAATAAAGATATATTAAAGAGAAGTCGTTGGTGACAGGCAGTGCTGTAATGCGGATGCCACCAGTCTTGCAGTGGGCGGGTAACATAGATCTTAATCTGTCGCTTTGACGTGGCTGCATACTGGGCGTCCTAAAAGCCATTCAGACTGTGAGAAATAGCCTGCTACTGCAATGCCAGTAGTATAAGCTACTCCTTGGGATCTGCGGATAACTGATAGGGCATAATTATCTTTGGATACAGTGATGGAGCCAGGGGGCAGCATGGGGCCGACCCTCAAATTTTCAGTTGTACATGTTGAAATTTATTGAAGTGGAGGGCACTGTAACTCTTTAACTCTTGCCTACTACTACTACTACTACTACTACTACTACTACTAGTCTACTACTACTGCTAGCTACATGCTTTCTCCCATTTCTCAGGTCTTTTTTCATGCCCAGAAATATGTTTGCGGTTCGGCAGTCTCTGCCGCAGACCCTGCTGAGGGATTTTAAAACGTTTTCCCAAACCCACAACCGATTGGTAGGGGCTTGGTGCCCTTTTTCGAAAAAAAATCCACCAAGGCCCAGACTGATAGTACTGAGTTATCTGTATGCAGTCTTCATACATCAGGGCTCCCGGTTGTCCTGAAATTTCTGAAATGTCACAGATGTCCTGAAATTGTCCTGAAATCAGTAATAATTGTCCTGAAATTTTACTCATTTGGTTAGAATGTCCTGATATGGACCTTTGTTATGCTGTCGTTACGGCATTGCATTCATTTTGTACTTATATCCTGTACATCTATTCTTAGTACTGTATTCAGTCTAGATGCTGTTTACAGCATTTTCTGCACTTGTTTACAAGTCATGACCATGTTTATGTTGCTGACGTTGAGTGTCAAGTAATGTTTTCTTTAGTGACATTTTATCGTTTTATGTGTATCAGTGCTTTAGTAACATTCTTAGGACTGCAATACTGATCTTCTTCAATGAATAACCTTTGTGAGGACAGAAAAACGTGCATTTTCTGTCTTGAGCCTCGTGAAACTGACAAAAATGTCCTGAAATTTCTGAAATTTTGTAAACATCGAATCCTGAAATTTCACTTCTTGCTCCTGGGAGCCCTGATACGTTAATTTTTGAAAAAAGGAAGTTTTTTAAGCCATGCAGGTGGCTTGTTTTAAGAGTGGCGCTTATCTCTATTAGTTCAGTTCTCAGCCTGACATCTGCTCAGAGTGTGAGTCTGCGAGATTTCTGATCAGTTTAGTGCATTGTATGAAGTGCTTGTAATCTGCTTACTTCTTTCTTTTGCTGGCTTTCATCGAGTGAATTAATTAATTAATTAATCAGCCAGTCAGTCGATCTATAGGCATAGTTATTATCCTGACGAATACCGTATGTTGAAAGAGATGCTCGTTAGTCGTTATGCAACTGACGGCTTTTGATTTTTTCCGCGAACAGTTCGATTGACTGCGATGGTGTTTAACCACGCAGGGATGGCCAGGCTGAGTTGAACTGGATGGGTTGGTTAAATATGGTCGGGTCCGTGCCGGCTGGCAAGCTGTCACGGGCGTTTCGGTTCCTGTTATAACCGGGCCTGACGTAGACCAACTGCATGGAGGGCTAATGTCACAATGTACTGTGTCGGTGAACTGGACTGAACTGAAAGGAACTGAAGCGCGATATTCTGTGCTTGTACTTTGCCAGCTGTCGCCATGCGGGTGATCAGTCAGTGGGTTACATTGGCATAACTAATAGGGAGGCAAACAGAGACACTGCTATCCAACAGAGTGGCTCAGTTGCTGAACCAGTATTATCGTTCTCGATTTTTCATTACTTCGTAAGCTCAGTAAGTAAATTAATGTAATATGAACAGGTCGATGTACAATATGTGTATTTCGCCGCCTCCCTTACCTTCACTGTGTTTGCCAATGTCAGACTGTCAGAAAGGTCTCCATATTTTTCCGATCCACAACAAAAGAAAGTCTTATTAATGTCGTGAATTAACTTGCGGCTGACGTATTATGGGCGGTTTCAAAACAGCGCAAATGGCGGACCTGAAGAGGAATGCATTACCATCTAGTTTTTTCAGCACCAACAGTGTAGTTACTCCACTGGTCGGTCATCTGCTTACCCACTGAGTGAGTGCTGTACGCTATGGCGACCCTTAAATTCAGGCAGCGTGTCTGTGGCTGTCTGCGTCTGCGTGCGACTCTGCGTCGCGTCTGTTGTCGCTGCAGCCGACCATAGATCATAGTAAGTAAGTAAGTAAAGTTAAGTATAAATTTATCTAGGGCATACTCAGAAAAGCTCTAAAGCGCATCGGTCGGCTGTGGCTTTGGATTCTGGCTCGTTAGCATGTGATCTACTGGCTTGTCTGTCTGTCTGTCTGCCTTCGACGCGTTGTCGCCGCCATGTGGCTTCCGTCGTGTTTGACCGTTTGATTGATTAACCGGTAGTATTGTCTTTCCTGCGACACATCTGGCGATTCCGGAATAATTTGGACGTTTTGACGGATAGCAGGCATGTTCCCCTGCATTCAGCTGAGTTCTGGCTTTACAGGCACCGCTGATGAGCCTAGCGATGTTGCCGTTTAACTATCCTCTAACTGCATGGCGCCTAGTCAGGTGTAGATTGGCGCAGTTGTGAAGCAGCACAGAGTTTTCAATTTGCCCTGTGCGTTAGTAACGGACTTGCTTCTCTGGGCTGTATTCTCTGTTGCTATATATAGACCTCTGGTCCACTTTCCACCCGGATTTGTACCGTAGAGACGTATGGTTGTCGTAGTCATTGACGTCGTGCAATGTGGTAGGGGGGGTAATTACCCCCCCCCAAAAATAGCCTGTCGAAAAAATTCAATTTGTCCGAAAATTTTTGTTTAATGTACAAGATTTGGTGCTGGAAATTCCTCATTTTGGGGCAAAATTTAAATTTTTTTGGCATCCAATTTTCAGCCGTCTGTCGAGAAATTACAACTGCTTGCTACTCAAGCCCCAACTTCGTTATCCTACGACGCCTCTGCTCGAGTAGAAGATTAAAGGTTAAGCTGAATATAGTTTTTATGGAATTACCAATAACCCATTTCAGAGCTGCGGGGCGTCACCTGCCACGTGGAATCACACAGCATTACCTGCCACCCGACACAGGTCAACGCGCCTCACCTTTACCCCGACTAGGCAGACTGGTATTCGATTTACATATCCTGGAGGGATGGAAGGCTGAGTTGACCAGGGTGGTTGGTTATATACCCTAATGTTTTACTATTTCACACTTTGCAATCACCCATCCAAGTACTAACTAACCGGACCGGGCGTATGGCAGTTGCGTTGTTCGGACAGAACATATTAACCATTGGACAACCTTATACCTTCATTTCTTTGCGATTTGGATTTATTTGAGATTGATTTCGTTTAGAATGAGTAAAGTAATTCTAAATAACTGTCTCACCCGACTACTGCAGAAATCAGTGAAACGGCAGCCTGTCAGCAAACGGGGAGCCTGATATGCCGCCATCTGTCTAGATCCTATAATCAGGGCTGGAAAAAATTTTTTAGGTTTAGCCTAGGATTTTTAAAAAGTTTAAAAAAAGTTTTTAAAGGTTTTTGGGTTTAGTGTCTAATAAACTTCGTGCACATAATCACGACCCAGGAAAAACATCCTCTATACACTCTTAACGAGTGAACGAATAATGACGTGATTGACGGCATATTACTCAAAAATCATGATAAAAATATGAAATAAAATCCGATATGTGATAAATTTCACAAAAAATCACAAAAACTTTAAAAGACTTAAAATTGGACTTTCAAAATCTGTGTTTTTTAAATCTTAAAAAACCTAGTTTTTTGGACCAGTTTTCCAGCTCTGGCTGCAATACCAGTGGCCGATCCTGAATTTTGGAACGTGGGGTCTGTAGACGCTTCGGCGTCGAGATATATAGGCTGACGCGCGGAATAGGTAGGGTCTGGGGAGGGA
>Ga0209367_1003461_pt1 | contig 21477 bp, 19 predicted proteins | sample WorMetLIZISLAND2_FD_187412 | JGI IMG/M metagenome (GOLD analysis project Ga0209367, IMG submission 187412) | Marine gutless worms symbiont microbial communities from Max Planck institute for Marine Microbiology, Germany - Olavius geniculatus... ...
TGGAAACCTAATATGTTTCTGGCGTTTCTTTTCTTGCAGCAAGATCTCTGAGCACTGTTGGTCAATTGCCATGAAACTCTGCCAGTCAAATTGGTGCTTATCCAACGACGCTCGTGGCATCTAGATGCATGCACTCGCTCGACTAATCACGAAGTTGGTTGATGCCAGTGACATCGTACCGGAACTCCTGCCATGCGCTGTGCTCAGCTGTCATGCTGGTGGCTGTCGTCAGGGGGTCACGGCAGAGGTGCCTGGGAGATGTGTTGTCACGTCGGCAGCAACCTGATTCTTCCATTATTTAATTGGCGCATTTGCTGGACAATGCCAACCAATTTGAGCATACAGTGCGTTGGTGTACCGGTAGTTAAGTGGGAATGTGGGGGAAATGCCATTCCCCCAAATAGTATTGTTGCTGTATCACCATTCCAGCAACATTCCTTCAAATAGGCCCGCGAAGAAACGATAAGTCTAGCCCACCTTTTTGGACATCGAAAAATTAGAGCTGTCAAATTAACACATTAATTAACGCATTAATGTGTTAACAAATTAACGTGCGTTAAAAAAACAAATGCACATCCGTACATTTATGTTAATTTACTAAATTCCGTGAAACAAAGTTCCAATATTGCGTTAAACTGTGGTTATTTGACAATCAAATGAATTCAACTAACTAAACTCTAGTTGCCGTTCCATCACTACTGTAAATAAATAATTACTTCGAAGACAGGCTAATAGATTTCTGTGCTAGCTATGATGGCAGTTATTGTTGATTATACCTTTAAAATGTGCTTCTGACTTCTTATATTCTACAGTCAGGGCCCCACAAACGTTGCATGGCATGGGGTAACTTACCCCCTACTCTCCATCTCAACGTTAATTAATGCACACAAAAAATTAACGCAGTGCGTTAATGCATTTAAAAAATTAACGCACAGACCAGTGTTTTTCAACCTTTTTGTTGCCGCGGAACCCTACACAAGCGTGAAGGTCACTCACGGAACCCCATGCATTGATCCGTGCGTCCAGCGACGTACGCGAGGTAGAAGCTACAGGGTGTCTACGGACTCATTTCCCTAGCAGAGCAAAGCTCTTGTGAGAATGACAAAGCAAGCAAAAATGACCAATATTAAATTTGACCACATTAACAGGTAGCAGTACGTTATTGTATTTAACGTAACACGACGGGCGAGGCAGTCGTCGACGGCCGCTTAGCCCCCACCATACCAATTGAGAAAATTTATCATTGTGGACGTCCTCGTTAAAGATACGTGTCTTTTTAATTTTGCTTAGCATAGGCCTAGTGTTTAAAAATTGAATTTATTAAGTAAATGGTCAAACGATTTCGTAACCATAGGCCTAACCCTAATCAATGCGTTTTTTCTCTTCTTCATCTTTATTTGCGACAATGCACTTATCCTCGGAGTGGAGTAGCCTAATATCGTGCACAGAAAGCCTACACTCCTAAAAATGCAAATATGCCAAGACTACTAACAGCAAAAATGATTTAACAGAGTTGGTCTATGCAAAAATTAACGCGTATAAACGCAATTTCGAACAAAATATTTCATGATGAGTATTTCTACGACATTGTTTGGCGAAATTTCACATATGCTAGCTTATTTTTTACTGGCCAGCCGTGGAACCCTTGACAGATGCTCGCGGAACCCTGGGGTTCCGCGGAACCCTGGTTGAAAATCACTGGCATAGACAGCTGTACTAAAAATTTAAAAAATAGTACAAAGTTCAGTGTCACCAGAACCAAGCGGTTTCTGGTGTTCAATGCTGTAAAATATGTCTGCAGCCAGGGCTCTGCTCCGAAGACCCTGTAGAGCTTATATCACTCTCCTGGCCTCAAAGATGGTTTGAAGGGAGCTTACTTTTAAGAGGACAGAAGAGGAAAGAAGAGAAAACATTCACCCAAACGAAAATTAAGCACTTCACCACTGCTCCAGTGCTGGCATAAATTAACTGTGAAGACATTTCGAAAAGTTACATTAAACATACCAGTGTTCGGGTCAATATTAACACCAGCAAACTGATTCATCAGCCTACAAAAACACACATTCATCATTACATCTTAGTGAGTATGCCAACAAACACTGCTACTGAAAATGCTGAATGAGCCAATAACTTATAATCCACTCACACTAGGGCTGGTAACGATTAAAATTTTTTTAATAGTAAACTTTTTGAAATTTAACGATTAATTAATCGTTAATTTTAGTTAAAATTCAGTCATTGAAAATGCGTTGTTTAAACCATAATATCAGTAAAAAAAAGTCACTGTAGAGTTACATGCACTGAAAGTGTTAATGAATTAAGAACATTTTAGGTTTTTAATGTTAATGAGACCATCCCGGAGACAAACAAGCAAGTTCACGGTTGATGGATCCAGCGACGAACATCTCTTGTTGACGATGTATCCGGCAGAACTGAAAAGTCTCTCGCAGGGCACTGATGTCGCTGGTACACACAGAGCAGTCTTTGCCAGTCGCGCCAATGTAGGAAAATAATGTTCATTTGTCTTCCACCATAGAAGTGGGTTTTCACCATCCGGAAGCTTTTTCTCCGCCTTGAAATGAGCGATTTCCTCGGTGGTAGTCTCACCTGGCTCATCAGTGTCAGAATCAGAATCCATTAGTCTGATGCGCTTGTTCATAGGCTCGCAGACAGTATCAGAGTCGTCGTCAGTATGGCTGACTCGCAGCTGTTCTGTATGAGCCTCTGCGTCAACAGCAGCAGACAGTTTGCTGCAATAGCCATCCAGGTTTCACCATTATCTTCTGTCGACAAGCATCGCAAAGTTTTGTATCGTGGGTCCAATGCAGTAGCAATGCGCAAGATCTCAACACCATCAATACCAGTCACACGCCACTGGAAGTCATCAAGAGCAGCCGATTTATATCGTACGTGAATAAGTAAAAGGCTGAGTTGATTAATCGTTAAAAATAAAATTAATCGTTAACTTTCTTTGTTAGTTAACGATTAAATTAATCGTTAAAATCCGCAGCTCTAACTCACACACAGGCAAATAAGGCAGGACTCAATGGAAAGGCACATTTTACGAAATACAGAATGCAAAATTTTGAAGACGTACTTTGTGGAATGTAAAATTGTGGAATGGACGCAATACATGCAACAGACCCTACATACACAGTGCAATTAACACAGTAGCAGATGCAACGCAACATAAACAAGGCAGAGCAATGCACGCCGCAGATGCAACGGAAGAAGCGTCTGTCAGCTGTGTCCGTTGCCTTCATTGAGTACCTTTCTTGTGTTAATTGTGTTCATGTCTATCTGCTTGCGTACTTCTCTTGCATTGCCTCTGTCATTTGCAACAAAGAAGTATGCTATCGGCAATTAACACAAGAATCTCATTCAACAATTGCAACAGATGCAGCTGATGCAACGTGAGGATACATGCTGTCTTTTGTTGAGTTACATCCGTTGCGTTTGATGTGTACGTAGCGTCAGTTGCGTACATTGCATTCGGTGTATTTATAACACTGTGCACATAATGTCCATTGCGTGGGTTGAGTTGCGTACGTTGCGCCTATCGAAAGTTCAACTACGTTGATTATTTGAGTTTTGCGGACTGTGCAAAATCTATAATGTGTAAGTTGTAAAATGTTCCCCAGCCAAAATTCCGTAAAGTATGTGGTACCAAAATTCCACATTCCACAAAACGCACCACCATGACTTAATGTAGAAAGACATAGGCTTCGTTCTAAGGACAGTTTTTTTAAGTTGTATAAATTTTAGGCATATAGTTTTAGTTTTTTCTTTTAACTGTGTGTTTGCTAGTTAGTGGTTTGGTGTTAGTGTTTTTTTGTATTGGGTAACTGGAACTTTCGTACCCGAAAACTTTTGTTCTCTGGAACTTTCGTTCTGAACGTCATAATTAGCATGGAACTTTTGTTCACTAACATTGATTATTAGGCCTATAATGTACACAATTTTTGATGCGCTTTTTAATTACAGCTATGCTGTAGACGTCGATGATACCATATAGTCGTCTGTCTTCCATCTGTCTGTCAGTAACAGATGTATTGTGGACAAGCGTTGGGTCATAGAGAAAAAAATTTTTGTACGGTAATTAGTTCTGCATCAATGCTCTCTGCGTACAAAATTTCAGGGGGGAGGGGGTAAGAAAATGTGCGTTTTTAGTGGAAAACTAGCCATATCTTGCCCTTTTAAGTGAGATAAAAATCACCAAACTTGGATGACCTTGAAGGTCAGTACTGCAGCAAATTCTAGCAACATTTAGGCTTCCTTGTTATTATTCTGATTAAACTCCTGATTAAACTTCTGATTAATCTCCTGATTAAACTCTAGCTATATAAGCTACGTCTAGCGAGTGACACAAAATTGGTTAATTGGAGCTTTTTTTGCTGAACTATAGCACTACATACGTAAGAATAAGGGGTTCAGTGTCAGAAAACGAAATTTCCAGGGGACAAAAGTTCCTTCCAAGGGACGGAAAGTTCCTGAGGACCAACCTTCCACCTAGGGAATTTTCGATAAAAATTTACATTAGCTGCAGTTTCCCATAATTAAATTAGTCTGAAACATGCATAACAACACTAATTCTACATATTTCAGTCACTTCTGAAGCAATCTGGGGTGGCGAAGCTAATCTAAATTTTTACCCATTTTTCAACTCTTCTCACACGGAATGCTGTTGACTATGCGTTTCCGCAGACAAAAAAGAAGATTAACGATGTAATGAGAGCGAAATAATTATGTAGTGCACACGTTTTACTGGGCCTTTTCAGCCTAACCACCGGCCGTGTCTTTAGCTTCCAATCATCCATGACGTTCAGTCACAAATAGCAGTTTATATCAAGACCAAACAAAGGCTCAAATCGTCCCAGAACGAAATTTGAACACCGAAGAAATAGAAAAATTCGATTTCCGATTTGCAAAAGAAATATAAAAGCTAACTTGCACCAGAAATTCGAAAGAAAGTGACATAACGTAACCGTTTATTTATAGTTCTGCTCTTTACCGACATCTAGCGGCTGTTTAGTCATCACGTGACCCGGCTTATTCGTTCCTTTACGTGTGTGTAGATTGTGTGGGTGCCTGTTGTCTGTTTGTCGTGAGAAGTTGTCGGCAAACATCCAAGATGGTACGCAATATTTACGCTCGAAACTTGGCGTGTTGGTTAAATACACCGTAATCTGTCGTGTGAACATTTTTCAAGTCTTTTCGTGACGTATTTATTGTGTATTTTGACGTGTACTGTTAGGCAGTAACGGCTTTGTTTATCACGATAGCGCCACAATACGTTTCACCGAAAATTACACAAAAATGGTGAAGATTTTCTGTAGTTACGACGTGAACTGAATGTAACAGTTTTTACTGACCGATTGTGCTGTATAATTTCATCTTACACGTTTCAAGAGTACGGTAAAAATGCCGGTAGTTTGTAAACAATTGTCAATCGCCTGTCACTGTGTTGAATGTGTAAAAATTGTTATCTTGCTCAGATTGACTCATGTCTCGAATTATATGACTTTTAACAGCAGGAACTAGTGTTTCTGTACTTAGATACACTCTGCTTAAACACTCTGCTTCTGAACGCTCAAAAAGTGCAAAATTTTGAAATAGACAACGTGTACAGTAAGAAATTAAATGAGAAAATCTGTCAGTGCGTATTTGTTTTTGATTTGGATGTTTCAGTGAACATTGCAAATCGTGTATTGTATCATAGTGTATCATTTTGACACATTATCGGCTGTGTTAATACCCATAATGCGTTCATTCGATATTTAATTGTGGCTTTGTCGTCTAGGTGAACTTCACGATCGACGAGATCCGCGAGATCATGGACAGGAAGAAGAATATTCGCAACATGTCGGTGATAGCGCACGTCGACCACGGCAAGTCAACGCTGACCGACTCCCTCGTGAGTAAGGCGGGGATCATTGCCTCGTCGAAAGCCGGGGAGACGCGATTCACCGACACTAGGAAAGACGAGCAGGAACGCTGCATCACCATCAAATCGACGTACGTGATATATACGAACCGGCTGCTACGGAATGATTATCGACATGGTAGACAAAAATCTGGAATACTCTGGGATTTCTCCGAGTATGGAAAACTCTGGGAATTCTAGTTGCAACCTTGGAGACGAATTGTATCAAACACAAACGGTTTTTTTGTTTCTCATTTAAATCTTTGTGTAAAACGTCTGTTGACTGGGTAAACAGGGTCATTACAATCTGAGGGAGTAGCGACCATGGCAGTAAATGGCAGCTGACAATACTAGGAGGCACTATTGGTTGTTGTTCGTTGCCATGTAAATAAGTCATTATTACGAAATAACTTTTTTGTTGCCTGTGGAAGAGTAAGTTTTTGGCTCTGGAAAAGGCTGGAAAACCGAGGGAATTTTTTTCTCTTGCTTTTTGGCCAGCCTGATTGATGATACTTTACTGGCCAAGTTTGTGATAGTCACTGGGCGACTTCACTTTTTGACTTAGACTTTCGCTGAGCCAAAGCTAAAGCTGAACGCTAAAGTCTGTACTTAGACCAAGGTTCAGCTAAATGATTAAACATGGTGGAAAACCGGTAAACCCAACAGGAAATAAATCAACCAGTTACGCTTGGACTTGTTTACTTAATTGCGCCACACACGCAAATGACGTAATTATGTAACGTCTTACGTCATTGTGTAGCTATTACGGCATTCATTTTTGGTACCAGACTGTTTTAATTTCCTAAATCATCCGTGTTAGTCGCTATGTTTTCGCTAAGCGAAATCACTTCACTTTTTGACTTAAGTAGGTACTTAGACCGAAGTTTAGGCTCAGTGAAAGAAGTCAAAAATTGAAGTCGCCCACTGAGTTAGGTTAAGAGATACATGAAGAGTGCAGTTTCGGGGTGTTTGGTGGTAGCTAGAAATACCTATCGTAGTGCACGAATTTATCTAAGGATAGTAGGGTTTACTGTTAATATCTGTAATCATGAGTGATCTCTTATTTTGCAAAAATTATCACCCATTCTGTTTATTGACCCTATTTGACTGGTTTTTGACGTAGGCCTGTACATTAGAACCTCGTGAGCTGCATAATCTGCTGAAATTCAGAGCTTTGTATTTGTATAAACTCTGTGTAATACTTAATGTGGTTGTGTGGCTTTACTGATTTGTTATCATAGATATAGACACATAAATACGATTCATTCCGTATGACTGATTCTGTTTGTAGAGCAATTTCTCTGTACTACACTTTGCCGGATAAAGACTTAGTACATATAAAGCAGCCAAGAGAAGAAGGCCTTAGTTCTTTCCTTATCAACCTTATCGATTCTCCGGGGCATGTCGACTTCTCGTCTGAAGTCACGGCTGCACTGCGAGTCACCGATGGTGCCCTTGTTGTTGTAGACTGCGTATCCGGTGAGTTAGACATGTACGCTATACGGTCAATAATTTTTTGGCTATCACTGTTATTTTCATCCTAATGTTCTTAATTCAGATGAGTTTAAGGCTCGCAGCATTTTTTTATATATTGTTTGTGCTTGTTCACGAGATGCTGCTTTTTCATAGTTTACTTTGTTATCTAAGCTGTGGCAGTTTTTTTGTGGTTTTCATGTTAAATGGTGGCTGAATATTGTTCTGATAGTAGACTGATAGTGAGTTATTTTTGAACATTGCAGCAAACAGTTGAGCACTTACAGGTTTTATAGTTTCTGCTCTGTCTCTGCAGTCATATTTAAAAAAAAGCTGAATCATAACGTGCTTGATACATTTTGTAGCATATGTGTTGATATTATGTGTTCTGTTTATTTTAAGTGCAATATTTTGATGCTAATATTCTGCTATTACTAGTGAATTCTTATAGGTTTTTAAATGTCTATATATTTTGCCATAGATACTTCTTGTATGAACATAAAATTTTTGTAGAGATTTGTGTCACGTTGAGAGTTGTGAATGAGCACTGTTCATTTAGCATCTCCGCCAGCTCCAGCTAGAAATATGAAGGGCACGCTAAGTAAATTTGACAGGGACGTTGGACCACTCTGTGATGACGGCATCTCTGAAATTGAGCAATACGGTTCTGCTTTATGCAGTCTTCACAGCCAAGCAGTCGTAGATGCACAGTCGGACTTTGTACCAAACAGAGTCCTTGGAATTACTTCGCCTGAATTATCATCATGCGAATGCTGCCTTTCTAGATCTGTCCGCACTACTCTTGCTCAGTTGCGTTTGGGTCACTGCCGGCTCCTCAACTCTTACAAGGCCCGCATCACTGCAGGCGTGACAGATGTTTGCCTGGACCACATTCAGTTGAACATTTGTTCCAGTGCCCTGCATGCCCAACACAACTGACAATTCGAGGTCTATGGGACGATCCAGATGCGGTCGCTGATTTTCTCAAACTCGATAACAACTAAGGAAGGAGAGGAGCCGTGGGCTACAACAACAACAACAACAACTGCTGTTCACTGATCGCTTGTTTTCAGGTTTTTACTCTAGTTTGTAGAAATTTCTGCCACCGAGAGTCATAACTGAAACACTTGGAACAGACTAGCGCTGATTTGATGTTGTTTCCAGAAGATATGGGCAAAAGTAAAGTGGCCTTTTTTATGGCCCACGATGTATTTACTTACTTGCTGACTTGATTTGATGTTGTTTGCAGGTGTCTGTGTTCAGACGGAGACGGTGCTGCGCCAGGCGATTGCCGAGCGCATCAAACCCGTTCTCTTCATGAACAAGATGGACCTCGCTCTGTTGACTCTCCAGCTCGCCCCTGAAGAACTCTACCAGACGTTCCAACGCGTGGTCGAAAACGTCAACGTTATCATTGCGACCTACGGCGAGGATGGCGGGCCGATGGGCGAGGTTATGGTGGACCCAGCCAAGGGCACGGTGGGCTTCGGGTCCGGCCTCCATGGCTGGGCGTTCACCTTGAAACAGTTTGCGGAGATGTACTCAGGCAAATTCAAGATCGAGATGGACAAGCTGATGAGGAGACTTTGGGGTGATCAGTTCTACAATCCCAAGGAGAAGAAGTGGTCCAAAGAGACCTCCGAGGGTGCTGTGCGCGGGTTTACGCAGTACATTCTCGACCCCATTTACAAGGTAAGGGCTTTGCAGTTGCAGCGTAGCGTAGAATTTACATACATAACTGTTTAGCAGCTTATTGTAGACAACACCGATCTTTAGTGTACAGGCGGTGCGCAGCGTTCTACTGCTTGGTAAGTTGTGCAACTAGACGTTAAGAAATATATTTTTGACCCCATGGCTATCCTGTGGTCCCAGATCCTGAATCCCGGGATTACAAATTTCTTTATCCCAGATCCCATAATTGAAAATTCAATCCCGGGATTGCAATTGTTGTCCACAGTTGCAGTGTGACATAGTTAAGTACATTACATAACTGCTTCAGGAGCAGGTCATTGTAAAAACGTTCTTCTGCTTGCTGACAAAAAAACTGATGATTTGATGTTAATGCACTGTGCGGAGTTTGATTGGTGAGTTGTGCAACCAACAGTTCAGACAGATATTAGCAGAGCTCTAAATTTCATGCAGTATGTGAACAGAGCTTTATATTTCGTTTCGCCATAGCTAGGATCTGCCGTTTACTCCTATTTCTAAGCATAATCGTCTGGTTGACTCTAATCCTGTGTTTCTAATCATGTTTTGGTGCCCGTAGTTTTGCTGGCCTGTGGCCAATCTCGCCGTTTGCAACACCTTCTGTTTAAACATTTACAGTTCCCTCTCCACGTCTTGTGTTCACATTGCCTCAAGGCACGTTTCTGCCTCTTAGCTTTAAGGCCATCGTAGTCCCGACCCGACACCACTCTTTTCCACTGACCTCATTGTGTGCTCTGCAAATTTTCTTACTTCTAAACCTATTTTTATCTCTAACCCTTGCGCTGTTTGGACAACTGAACTGTCCCCGAGCGATTGATCATCCTAGTAGCTGGACTTGCTGGTGTGATAGCCGGCTTCATTGACCTTGTCATGTTGCAGGTGTTTGAGTTTTGTATGAAGAAGCCAAAGGAGGAGGCTCTTGCACTGGCAGACAAGATTGGCGTGAAACTCACAGCCGAAGACAAGGACAACCAGGAAAAACAACTGATGAAGGTAATAAGATGCTAAGTACTGCAAAAATTAGAAACACGAGACTTTCTGAGAATATTTGGAAAACAAGCACAAAGCGATTTTTAAACTTCTTTTTGTATTTCGTTAAAAATTTTCTCCGTTAGGCCTATAATAAGAGTTTTTTATTTTTTGTACTATTAATATGTCTGTCATAAAAATTGGACGTTTATATTATTTCTTGCCTGCAGTGTTTTGATGTATTGTGTACTGTCTTCTTCTTCGCGTGCTCTGCCCTAAGGCAGGTTCCAATGACGATGGCGCCATCCGACCCGGCTCTGTGCTCCTGTCTTCAGTTCCTCGTAACTAATCTTCTTGTCCTCTTGCTCCATAAGTAGATCCAACATCTTCCTTCTTGGTTTTCCTCTTGGCCGTTTCCCTTCTATCTTCCCCTCTAGTACAGTTTTCAGAAGACAGTCATGTCTTAAGACATGTCCTATCCAGTTGGCTTGGCGTTGCTTGATGACTTGCATCAGAGAACATTGTTCTTGCACCAGACACAAGACTTCTTCATATGACTGCACCTCGGTAGGCCTATCTGATGCAAATTTCTGCCCACCTGGCATTGCGACACCAAACATGTACGGTACCGTTAGCTTCGTAAAACACCTTTTGCCATATACTAGATGCATCTTCGAGTGAATCTGATTTGCATTAGGATTTTTTGTTTACAAAGAAAAACAATAATGCACGCTGTTGGTTACGGGAGGATTTCAGTGGCAACGTCGCCATATTTAATGTTTATAAATGACGTTGCAATAAAAGTTACAGCTGCTACTCGGAATTAAATTCCCTACAAAACGTATATTTCGGATTTTCGATATTTAGCAAACTGACAAAATGATGCTGTTTTGTAACTTATTTATCGAACGACCCTCGTATTTCGATGTATTTACATGACTTGTTAATGCACGTTACTGTTACGGTATAAAGGTGATTATGCGCAAATGGCTGCCTGCTGGAGACGCGTTGCTTCAGATGATTACGATTCATTTGCCGTCACCAGTCACGGCGCAGAAGTACCGCTGTGAACTGCTCTATGAGGGACCAGGCGATGACGAAGCCGCCATCGGTATGTGCGCCCCTCCCCCCAGGACAGAACCTCTCCCTCACCCATCCTACTGGCAATATGTGTCCCAGGTAGACTAAATTCGAATAAAGGTTTAAAAATGCTGCGTATAGCTTTTCATCGGAAACCAATTGCAGAGCTATGGAGCCTCACCTGCCATATGGGATCACGCAGTGTTACCTGCTACCCGACACAGGTGCCTTAACCCCAGGCAGGCTGGTACTCAATTTGCCCACCCTGGAGGGACGGAAGGCTGAGTTTATCTTGTGTATACATGTCTTTCCATATTATTAGGGATTACCATATTTCAACACACTGTGAAGAGGCCACTGGTACAGCTACTGTTCAGTCTGAATGAGTGGAACTTCTATATAGCAACCAGACTAGAGTTGTTCGTTGTAATTTCATTTTTTAGAATCTGACTTGGAGCAAATTGTGTTGGGTTTGCTTATCAAATCCGGTCACAATGCTCTTACTTACTGCTTTTCTGCTGTTTTGAGTTGATCATTGCCACAATATCTTGAAGAAGCGCATAAACACTTTTTCTTCTGTAGTGCCTTTTTGTCACCTCCATTTACTGCAATTGAAAGTGTTTCAAATTTTCGTATCTTTAATAAAGTGATGACTGGCTTATTACTTCTAACTGTGAATGGTCAATTTCTGCAGAAACTGTTTGTTAGTAGATTTCCGATAAATGCCCGTATCTGGGCTGAAATTCCAGCTCATTGGTATATTTCTCACGTTTTTTACAGCTCAGAGCCATGTAATTAAATGGATGAGCTGTATGTTTGGTTGTTTCCAGCTGTGAAGAACTGCGACCCCCAAGGTCCACTGATGATGTACGTCTCCAAGATGGTGCCGACGTCGGACAAGGGTCGGTTTTTCGCATTCGGACGAGTCTTCTCCGGCATCGTATCTACCGGTATGAAGGCAAGGATTATGGGTCCGAACTTTGTCCCGGGCAAGAAGGAAGACTTGTACGTCAAGAGCATCCAAAGGTGAGGCCAAAAATACACTTTTGTGTGTAGATGAGTACACTGTGTCTCAAAAAATACGTGCCACTTTTATTTTTTGAATAACTCTGTGAAGCATTAGCCTATTTTAATAATTTTTGGCAAGCAACATTAGCGAGAAACTTTACGTATATTACTGTGGTTTTGGCCACTTCGCCTTAGTACTATTGCTGCACTACCTTGTGGAATTCAGAAGTTGTAGTGTTGTCTTTAGACAATTATTAAAATTGGCCAATGTTTCATAAAGTTATTCAAAAAATAAAAGTAGCACAGATTTTTTAGACACTGTGTAGTTCAGCACGTAGTAATCACAATTGCTTTGCACTTGACGAACTTGAAATTGATGCAGATCCCGAAATAAAATTACGGCCACAACCGACTAATGGAAGTTTTTTTGCATTCTGGGAAAATTGGTTGTTTGCAACCACTGATATTGATATGAGGCTGATATATTTGGGTTAGCTGCACTGGTAACATTGTAAGATTTGCGTTTGATTCTGTTGAACGGTTCTCAGGGTTCTGTTTTTATCGTGACTGTTCGTTACCTCTGTGTGCACTATACGCCTTAGTGACAGCTATTCTGTAATGTATGACACGTGTTGGTTTAATTACCATTTGTTACTGTTTTTAGCCGACCTCACTTAAGTCAGGATCAAGCTATTGTCACAGTTGTTATCCTCTGTCTGTAACGGATGTACTGTGGCTAACGGGTAGGTCGTAGGGGAAAACTTTCAAGATGAATAATTAGCCATGGGTGTGAAACTCAAACATGCAAAATTTCAGCCGTCTACTTCGTGGTGAACATTTTCAAATTGGGAGTTAAATGAAGGGGGTAGGAAAAAATGTGCGTTTTTTCAACGGAAAACTGGCCATATCTCGGAAATGGTGAGGGATATGGTCTGGGTTACTAGAAGTCACTAGGAAGTGGCATACTGGCTTTGAAATTATATGAAAATCATCGACCCTGGATGACGTCGAAGGTCAGTATGCACTATTGTGGCTAAACAGTGAGAGATAGGGCCAAGGTTGCTAATTATCATTGATAAGAAGTCGCATATTGGCTTTTAAATGACCTGAAAACCATCAACCTCAGATGACCTTGAAAGTCACTGACAACCAGTAAGGTCGGCTATCTTAGCGACAGCTGGTCTTGTTGTTATTACTGGTAATCATATCTGTAGGTGCTATGTCGGAAGAAAGAATTTGTGAAGGAAATGTATGTTTTGGATGATCCTAAGAGTAGTGGTATGTATGGTAAAGATGGAGACATGAAGTTGATGATGCAACCATTTATCTAGATTTTACCTGGTATTCTAGCAAATAAAATGGTCTGCATGTGGGCTGTAGGACGATTCTAATGATGGGTCGTTACACGGAGCCCATTGAGGACGTTCCGTGCGGCAACGTGTGTGGTCTGGTCGGCGTGGATCAGTTCATCATGAAGACCGGAACCATCACGACATTTGAGAATGCACACAACATGCGCGTGATGAAATTCAGCGTCAGTCCGGTTGTACGTGTCGCCGTCGAGTGCAAAAACCCCGCAGATTTACCCAAGCTCGTTGAAGGTCTGAAGAGACTGGCAAAGTCCGATCCTCTTGTACAGGTGATTCACTGAACCGACAGTTTTAACGTTAAATTAAAGGTAAAGATGTTGTATAGCTGTTAATAGAAAACCCTTCTTAGCGCAACGGAGCGTCACCTGCCATATGGGATCACACAGTGTTATGTGTCACCCAAAACAGGTGCCATGCCTGAACCCAGCAGACCGGTACTCGATTTACCTACCCCGAAGGGATGGAAGGCTGAGTTGACTTTGGTGTTGGTTATATACCAGGATGGTTTATCTGTCCGTGGACAGTCACCCATCCAAGTAGTAACCGCTTGATAGCGTCCTGACTGGGAATCGAACCCACAACCCTTTGATCGTAAGTCCGACACCTTACCATTACAGCACCAAGCCGCCGAGATTTGGAACAATCTTTGGCCATCTCGCCTTAGTACTGTTGCTACACTACCTTGTGGAATTCAGAACTACTGTCATTCCCATTATGCTGTTATTGTCATTGCTTTCAAACTGCTTGTCTTATTCGGTGATTCTGTTTGCTGTCTGACATTTTGTCTTAATCTGGCTACATGATGTTAACTTAGTCTTGTGCTTTATCACAGACATTGCTGCCATTTTGAACAGGCTATGAAGTATAGTTATTGAGCATCTATTGTACCCACTAATGCTTTCAAACTGCTTGTGTAATTGAGATTGTCATTCGACCTAGTCATGAGTCAAGAGTTTTTATTTGCGAGCTATTCTCTGATCTGTCGTAATCTGTGCAAGCTGGAAAAATTAGGCAGAAACTGAAATCATGTAAGACGTGTAGTCAGGTCGGATGGATAGTTGACTGAATGCGTGATAAAAATCAGCAAGCAGTATGTTGGAAGTGCCGTAGGTCGGAAGTTGAAATTAGGAATTTTGAATGTAATTACAGTATGACAGAAAGTTGCTTCTCACTTTCTGTTTTATTTTCAGCTTATTTTGTTCCAAGAAATTCAGTAAAAGTGTGAATTTTTGGACAGTTATAGGTTCGTAACAAAATTGAGTAATGAGATATTGCGTGGGAGCATTTCTTTGTTTTGGAATTTTGCACTAGCGCACTTTAGGCTTAATTTCTCAATACCACCATTTGAATCAGGTTCAAGTTGGTGCAGGGTGATTGAACATGAACTTTGTTTAACTCTTGATCTAGGTTCTGCTAAACCAAGATCATGAACCACGTTGGTGTAGCGTGCCCTTAAGGGTTGGTGTGCTGTTGGCAGTGTTCCATCGAAGAGTCCGGAGAGCACATTGTGGCCGGAGCGGGCGAGTTGCACCTGGAGATCTGTCTGAAGGACCTCGAGGAGGACCACGCCTGCATCCCACTCAAGATCTCGGACCCGGTGGTGTCTTACCGCGAGACCATCAGCGAGGAGTCGGATCGAGTGTGTCTTTCCAAGTCTCCCAACAAGCACAACCGTCTGTTCATGAAAGCCAGGCCGATGCCCGAGGGGCTGGCGGAGGACATTGACAAGGTGCAGTGTGTTACTGTTTGCTGTTATTGTCTGATGCTTGCTTGTCCAAGTCAGTGCACTGTATGTTAAACCCTGCAGTGTGCTTTTTCACCTTTTTCATTTATGTTATGAAAACTGACACAATTGGTTTGCTTCTGTTTTCTTCTTTTTAACAGCCTGATGTCCTGTTTGGCTATGAATAATTTATAGGGGCGGTAGAAAATCATGGCAAAGACATGGCATCAAATCACGCGCCTGAAAACCATTATGCAGTTTATAAAACTCAGCATCTAGCAATGACGACCGTCATTACATGCAGTGGAAGGTTTTTTCTGGGAAATTTTGTCTGCAGAGCATTGAAATACATATTTTTACGATGACGTCACGCTCACCAATTAAGCTAGAAAGTAACAATTTTGACACATTTGCTTTAGTAGCAAAGGCATTAAAAATATTTTTGTGTTGAAGTCGTATGATAAACATCAAGTATCATGCTGATTAAAACACTACATTTTGTAAAAAAAAAATGCAAAAATTATGGCATTTTGGCAAAATCATGGCATTTGATGAAAATCGCTGTTTCCGTGATTTCCGTGTTGCCATGATTTTTTATTGTCCCTAGTAAGTTGCCAACTGTAGAACGATATTTTACTAATCTATGATTTTGTTTCTAAAAAGTAACCATTTACCTACGTATTTTATGTTGATTGTTTGAACGTAAGCAAGCTCGGATTTGATTTGGTTCTTGCACCTTCGAAAAAGTGGTGAAATTTTTTTCCTTGATTTCAAAGACCTAACAAGTCTTCGAAAATGAGTTTGGTCGTGGAAAGTTCTGAGAAATTAAAACAAAAAGTGTGGATAGGTTTATTTGCGAGCCATTCTCTGGTCTATCATAATCTAGAGCTGTATGCTTTGGAAGATTGGTTAATTGCGGAGATTTTGAAATAATCAACATACAGCACTTGCATAGGACTTGCTTGCTGAAATATGCTCATATATAATTGCGTAAATAGATGTAACTGAACAGTTTCTTGGCAGTTTTTGCTTATGAACGTCTATGTTGATCGCATTGCAGTCTGTAGTATTCGTAGTACATACAGTAAGTAGCTGCTATTTGTCTTTGTATTGAACTGTTGGCAGGCTCTGGGAACGCACTGGAAAAATGGTTATACAGTACTGGAAAAGTCCTGGAAATTTTTATCAGTAAAAGTGCAGGAATCCTATACATTGATGTACTTAAAACTAGCGAGAGCATTTTGTTTTATCGGGTTTGGACGTTTAGTTTGTATTTGTTGATGGCACACAATATGGAGACATTCAACGCAGCGTGTGATTATTTGTTTCGTGGTCAACGTGGGGGACGTAAGTCCAGGCCAGGAGATAAATGAGATGAAACGTTGAGGTGTGGAGTTATATTTATTAGTGGCACGAGACCGCTGAGAACTAGTTATAACTTGGGATGTTTAGCGGGTAGTTAGTTGATGTTCTTTGATGGCACATGAAATGTTGATTTAACACAGCATGCGGATGGCATTTGTTCCGTTGTCTAGGGCGACGTAACTCCGCGCCAGGAGATGAAAGAACGCGCTCGCTATCTTGCGGAGAAGTACGAATATGACGCGACCGAGGCACGCAAGATCTGGTGCTTTGGTCCGGAGGGCACTGGGCCGAACATTGTCGTCGACATCACGAAGGGAGTCCAGTATCTGAACGAGATAAAGGATAGCGTTGTTGCAGGCTTCCAATGGGCCTCCAAAGAGGTATGTAGTCTTTCAAATAGTTGTGCTGAAGGAATGATTATGAATGTTTATTAGTGTTGTAGCTGAAAGGCTGGATTACGAAAGTAGGTACAATGCACATCTCATAAAATGTCGGATAAAAATACAGATAAAATATAGTTAACGATGGTAAAATAACAATGTTATTGAAGTCTGCTGATAATTATTTACAGAGTACGGAATAAAAGATTTTCTAAATTTCTCAGTTTGTGCACAGTAATGTTTGAAAAGTTTGTGAAGAATGCCAGTGACTAACAGTGTCTTTTGATCGTTCATGTGACTTAAGTGAATAATGCGTGGCTCCCACAAGAATGTTTTCCTGGGCGTTACTGTGGCTCTCCGTGGGCCTGATCATGGGTCATTGTCATGGTTTGTGTGTTTCTTGTAGGGTGTATTGTGCGAGGAGAACATGCGTGCAGTGCGCTTTGACCTACACGACGTGACGCTGCACGCGGATGCCATTCATCGCGGCGGTGGACAGATTATTCCGACTGCCAGACGCTGCTTCTATGCCTGCGTACTCACAGCCAAGCCACGACTCATGGAACCTGTCTATCTGGTTGAAATACAGGTCAGTAAACATTCAATCACGCCGACTTTACCGAAACGTCCCCGCAGGAAATCTTTAAACACAAACCATGAAATGGAAAGTCCAAGTCGGCATAATGGATTTTTGGCCTTTACTCTCCTGTTGAGCTGCCGTTAACTAAGCTGTGCATGAATACAGGCTTGTGGTTAGCTACAGTCTACAAGAGTTATGGCAACTGAAAACACTAGAAGCCAGTTCTAAATTTATGTTTTATTCCTCATGTTTTGTACGTTTTTCTGCTGTAGTGAGTGACTATGACTATGTAGATAATTGCTTCAAATTATTGTGCATAAAATTAAATGGATTGTAGATTTGACATGTAGATAGTGCTTGAGTAAGCAGCAGAAGGAGCCCCAGATAAATACAACTGCAAGATTGGTCTCAAATGATGGTGGGTGGTGACATATTGAGTCTAGGAAAATAAGTTGATGAGGTGACAACAGAAGCTATTTATTTATGATCTCAAGGGATGGTAGAAAATCACGAAAACTGCCAAAATGTCATGGTTTTACGTTTTTTTACAAAACTGTTTTTTTTTATACTTATTTGTTGCCAATAATTCTGTTAATGCAGAGCGCAGTGTTAGCCTTAGCAGTGTTAACTTTGGTTAATGGTTCGCATCGACAAAATTTTACAGATGAAAACTTTGCGCTACAATAAATGATGGTCATCAATGCTAGATGTTGAGTTTTATACACTGTAGTGTATAATGGTGTTTGGGCCCATGATTTGATGAGCTGTGATTTCTGTGATTTCCGCAAAATTTTGCCGTTTTTTGCCATGATTTTTTGCTGTTTCTAATGAATTGGATTTTGCTGTGCATCGCCTGTAGTGCCCTGAGTCGGCTGTCGGAGGTATCTATGGCGTTCTGAACAGAAAGCGAGGTCATGTCTTCGAGGAGTCACAAGTTGTTGGAACTCCGATGTTTGTCGTCAAGGCGTACCTGCCTGTCAATGAGTCCTTCGGTATGTTCTCTTGTTACTGATATATACGTTGTTTTGTTTCTTTGTTTTTGTTTTGAGTTGGTGGCTTGGCGTAGCAGCAACGCGTTTCATCTGATGACGAAGTTACTTTTACGCCGTGCTGGGTTAGTCCTTGGATGGGTGATTGCCTGCGGGTTAGGTTTTTTAAAAACCTGTATTTTTGCAACCCTTTCTTCGTGTAAAGCTGATGATTCGTGTTGTTCATGACTGTGTGTGTATTTGTACATTTGACATCATTGCATCGTGGGTGGCGCCAGAGGGGGGCAGCTGCCTTTGCCCTTTCTCCCCATCCTCCTGTCTATCCTCCAGGAGAAATTGCTCCCCTGTGCCCCCTGGCTCTTGTCCTCCCTCTGTTGCGCCACTCACGCATTGTGTCATCACATATTGTGTCATTGTGCTTGCAGGTTTCACTGCTGACTTGCGAGCTAACACCGGCGGCCAGGCATTCCCTCAGTGTGTCTTTGACCACTGGCAGATCTTACCCGGGGATCCGTGTGACCCGGCCTCCAAGCCCTCGGGCATCGTCACTGACGCGAGGAAACGCAAGGGCCTCAAGGAGGGCATCCCGCCCCTTGATAACTTCTTCGACAAGCTGTAGACGGAGCCACGGATCTGCCTGCTGGCACATTTCTTGATCGACGTCTTTTAACTTTCGGCTTAGGAGCATGGTAGAACGGAAATATTCTGATGTGCCCATCCGCACTCTGTGCGCAAAGGCACCGTCAGTTTTTTGCTTTCATTGCCTATCGTAATCCGCACGACGGGACTAAAATATGCATTTGTTTCTTATGGTAAATCTCGGTTATTATTATTATAGTTAAGATTATCATAATTGCTGTCTGGCGATTGGCGAGGCTGCTTTTGTTACGTATGCTGTGTGGTGCAGTGGAAGTGGATGCGTTAACATCCTTGAATGTTGTATAGCGTTGTGTACGATGTACGTTGATAGGCAAGTGTCGATCGGAAGTATTAACGAGGATTAAAATTTCACCGTCCGAAGCAAGCATGGATTTTTTGTCTCATTTTTACTGCAGTAATTTATTCAGAATGATGTAGTTAGATGTGCACTTAAATTGGTTGCATACACGATAGTCATGTTTGCACTGCAAGAAATGAAATTTCGTGACAGGATTGTCAAGTAGTAGAGGTAGCTAATAAAGTACTACAGTGGGTGATGTCAAGTTTCGCTAAGACTTTAGTCTAAGACTAAAGTCTTGACTTTGGACTTATCAACAAGCTAGGCTTGACTCGAGTCTTTTTACTTTAGACTTGACTTTCGATTGTGGTCGTCCATATTTTTACGCAACCGTCTAACAACTGCAATAATACACATGGGTCCTACGATCAGGGAAAGTCGGGGAAAATCAAAGTACTAGGCTGCAAAAGTTAACAAAGATACAGAAAAAATATTGAACCGTTTTATGCAGACTGCGTGCAACAGTTCGCAAATTTTTTCAGCTCGCTTTGCTCGCACATTATTTGTATTTGATCTTTTAAAGTTGTTGCGCTGCCTTTGTTTCTAGTGCGATTGATTGAAAGCTAACTTTGGTATTTTGCTTGAACAAATTATTCAGGGAAAAAGATTCATTTTGTCCTGGAACGTTAGGGAAAGTGAATTCTGCAGAGTAGTAGGAACCACGAATACGATTAGTTAAGTTAAGTAGTGTTTACCAGGTCTATATTAATCAGGTGATGTGTGAAATATTAGTTTGTTTGCTTATATGGCCATTTTGTTCATAAAAAAAATAAACGGAATTTTGTGCAATATTTGTGCCAGTGATAACATCATTACTTACGCTCGAGTCCTCTGCATAATTAACGCCAGTAAATAGTAAGTAACAAAATGCCTATTAGTTACCAGACACTGCATGTTATTTAACCGGACAAAACGTAAATACAACGCTCACATAACAGACTGAGATATTCGTTTGGTCAAGCTGAGCCCTAATTGTATTGTTTTGACATTGAAAATTGCCAGCTGATTTAATATTGATTTTGGTCTTTGTTATGGGCTTAGACCATGTAGAGTCTGGTCAAATTCGGTCTTAACTGGTCGTAGACCAAAGTCAAGTCAAAACTTTAGTCAGATTACAGTATTAACAAAACTTGACCTCACCCAGTGGTTAGGTGTAAGTTACCAACAAGCTTATGAATCGTGCGTGTTTGTAGTAGTAAAGTAAACTAGATTCAACAGCTAACTTGAGACATCTACCTTGGGTTAATTCATCAATTAATTGCATCGATGCACATGAATATTTATGATGTCATGGTGACAATCAATCGACGGGTTAAACAACGGATTATTAAACATTGTGAGGCTACTCAACATTGGCCTATAACTGGCTCGTCTATTTTAATATTTCACTTTGAGATGGAGCTCTTTTTAATACTCATACTGTGATGAAGTGCAATGCAGCTGTTAAAAGCCTAGGTCTAACTTTTTAAGTATAAAAGGATGTTCATAATATACGCCACCTTGTTTACTATGAAATAGAGTAAAACTTTGATAATATACACAATACATACGATTGGATATGGTCTATGCTTCGCATTGCACGACAATAAACTAGAGCTGCGGATTTTAACGATTAATTTAATCGTTAACTAACAAAGAAAATTAACGATTAATTCTATTTTTAACGATTAATCAACTCAGCCTTTTACTTACGTACAATATAAACCGGAAGTTGTCGGCTGCTCAATTCTGCCGGATACACCGTCAACAAGAGACGTTCGTCGCTGGATCCATCAACCGTGAACATGCTTGTTTGTCTCCGTGACTGGTGTCATTAACATTAAAAACTTAAAAGGTTCTTAATTCATTAACACTTTCAGTGCATGTAACTCTACAGTGACTTTTTTTTATTGATATTATGGTTTAAACAACGC
>Ga0209367_1003462_pt1 | contig 21476 bp, 17 predicted proteins | sample WorMetLIZISLAND2_FD_187412 | JGI IMG/M metagenome (GOLD analysis project Ga0209367, IMG submission 187412) | Marine gutless worms symbiont microbial communities from Max Planck institute for Marine Microbiology, Germany - Olavius geniculatus... ...
GCGTTACTATTTCAATAAGACCCTCGTCCAGGCCAGTCGACAGGCAGCCATATGCACTCAACCTATCCAACAATGCAACGCTGCTGCTGCTGCTGCTATTACTACTACTACTACTACTACTACTACTACCACAATACATTACGGCTGTTACTAATTAACATTTTGAAAATCAGTTAACTTCCAAAAATTAATCAAGAATAATCCATTAATTCTGATTAATTTTTATAGCCAAGAAAGACCATAAGAACTGCAGAATTCAACTACTGCATGTTTTGCAAACTAAAGCAAAATCGAAAAAGTAAAAAGTAAGAAGTGCAGACTGCTAAACTAACACTATCCGAGTAAAAATCTTGATGGCATGTCCTATACAACATAAAATTAGATTACAAATGTCGATCATCAGTCATTTTAAGGCTGTTAGAAAGTCCAACATTTTAATCAAACTTTAGTTCATTAAAAATGTTAAACCACTAATTTTTTAAAGGATTAATCGATTACTTAATTGTTAAATTCTGCAGCTCTAATGTAAATTGCATCTAAATACAACCTTTACTTTTTTATAGACACCTGGTGAACAGTCATTCCAAAGAAGGCAGCAGCGGTAGCCGAAACATCTACAAAGATTTGAAAACTAGAAATTTGGGGCAAAACCCAACATGAGTCCACCCGACGTCCTAAGTCCGATTGGGGGAAAATTTAGGAGGAGGGGGTGAAATTCCCCGGTAGCAATGTCATGTGGCCCGCACTCAAATGCATTAGTATACGCAAAACGCATACTGTTGACTTAGGATGGGTAAACATTAGCAGTGTAATCTCTGGTGTTAGTGGTACAAAATGTACTTGTCCGATTTCAAATATCTTCACTCGTTCCAAAGATATTCGCCAGCGAACTTGAAAGTCATCTGAAATCGAGCCAAATTTTGCATGCTCTTGGCCCCTAAAATTTTTTTGGGGAGGGCCTCCAAAATTTTAGACATGCACTATAAAATTTGGCCCAGTACTGATCACCGTGCAAAATTTCCCTGGCAGCAAATTCACGTGACCCGAAGTCAAATGCATTAGCACATGCAGAACTTGCATTGTCGACTTAGGATGGGTCAAAATCCGCGCCTGTAACTTTTTTGTTAGCTGACCAAACTTCACCAACTTTTTTTGGTTAGATCCTGTAGAAATCGTCCTCAATCACGTTTGTTTCCAAGTTATGATATCTCGATCGGTTCTTAAGAGAATTGTGGTCAAACTCGAAAGCAGTCGTAAATCACACTGATTTTTTAACGTTTTTTGCCCTCCCAAATTTTCAGGGTGTGGTGCCCCAAAAAGTTGTACATGATCATCCCATCTAGCAGCATGTCACGTGGCAAAGTTTCATGAAGCTACTCCCCCTGGCTCCAAAGTTCTTGCGGCTAATACGCTACATTTTAAGCCAATTTTTGACCCACCTTTGAAAAAAATTGTAAGGGGGACCCCATCCCCGGTGAAGGGTGCACTAGCAAGACTTGGTCATTCTCTAGTGCGTGTAAAAATCTGGGGGTACAGCACCCCCTAGGGGCCAAAATATGGTCTTCCGAAAAAGTAGATTTGGGTGGGTACGATCTCATCGCTTAATCTCCGTCACTAGTGAACCAAAGTTCACCAAACGTTTTTCACCCAACGCGGGAAGAATCGCAGAACAAAAAGTACTTGTCCAATTTCAAATATCTTCATTCGTTCCAAAAATATTCGCCGTCGAAGTTTGAAGTCGACCGAAATCAGGCCAAATTTTGCATGTTTTTCGCTCCTGAATTTTTTTTGGGGAGGCCCCCTTGAAATTTTAGACTGGGACACAATTCCAAGCATCATGCAAAATTTCGCGGCGATCGGTCGACAGAGCTCGGAGATTACGTGAGGAAAAAAAGAAATAAACGCCAGCAAAACATACGCCTGCTCCTCAAACTATCGCTTCTGAGCAGACTAATAAAAGTTGTATTCTGATAAAATTTACATGGCCTAATAGCTATTCAATAATGACAGCATTATTTCCGTTGCAAGATTTTCTTTCTCTGAACACTGTTACTCATAAACTGCTGCATGGATTTGGCTAAAATTTCAAGCAAAAATTAGACTTGGCCAAAACTAGATGGTGCATAATTTTTGTGGTTATCGGGATCAGCATCCGGTTCCAGAAAGGATTTTTGGATTTTTACCATTGCAGATTAAGAAAAAAGTTTGTGGACATGATAACTCATGAACCACTGCACTCAGCTTGATAAAATTTGATGAAAAAATGCAGGGCTGTTAGCAATACTGGCAAAAAGTATTGCAACAGCAATACTTGGTGGCGAAAATTATTGCAATACTATTTACTCCACTATCAGCACTCCCAAATAAATTCTGACTTTTGCTGCTGTGTGCAAATTTTTCGCAATTTTCGGTTGACTACGGACTACATGATAATATGGTCAACCCAGAATATGAACAATAAACAAGTCATATTGACATGTCATTTTTCGTTCAGTCTTTTTTATATGATCAAACAAAAAATAAAAAGATTCTTTGCGTAATTAAACAGTGTTTTCACGATTAACAGCGTACTCTATGTTAAAAAGTATTGCTTCCAAGTATTGCAATGTTTCAGTCCCAAAAGTATTGCAATACCACATGCAACACTAAACATGCAACCCATATTGCAATACCTGCTGCAATACTAAAAAGTATTGCAATACTTATTGCAACAATTGCAATACTGCAATATTAAAAACCAAAAAATGTATCTTGATAATCACTAGGATCTTATTAATTTTCAAAATACATTCCTCAAAGGTCAAGGTCACAAGACCAGATTTTCACATTCTTTACCACTGTAGATAAGGCATAGTTGCTACTAGCTGCTGCTGAGATAGCCCAAGAGCCAAACCAATAGCCTACCACAAATTGTTTATAAATGTAACTACTACTACTACAACTACGACTACGACTACTACAACTACATCTATCACTATGACTACTACTACTAATACTACTCCATAACTACCTGAGGTCAAGTCCTTCAGCCTGCCACAAGTTGTCCATTATCCTAAGCATCTGTAGACTCAGCATGTCCTGACGAAGATCTGTATCATTGTACAAAACATCACAAAGAACGGTGTGAAAACAAAGTCCTTACCGGGCCATAAGGCCCATAAAGTGGTGCTAATCTGCATTTCCTTAGCCCTCAGCCAGACACCACCTTACACTGCGAGACCACGGATATGGGGGCTAGCACATCGCACGATGTGCCTGTTTACATCCGAGCTTTTGCCGATACTCATGCCACCTACCCACAGAGGAACGGCCAGGCTGAGTTCACCTGGATACACCAACAACTGCAAAATGTAAACGATCATTTCCACGAGTGACGAGAATAAATGCTAATACTGATGTTGATCAGAGGGGGCAGTAAGTGTTCATCCCCTGCTCCAATAAAAAAACAGCAGATACTCTAAAGTATCTTTTCACCCGCTCGAAGTTTTGGCCATTTTCTAGGCTCTTCCATGCCAAGGATGCATTTGTGATCGAAACTCCATCCAGCACCCTGTCAGGGAAACTTACAGCACTCCTTCAGACTTCCCTGCTGGTGAAGGAAAGGGCTCCCAAAATAACCCCATCCACACTGAGGCCCTTTAGACCTCAGTGACCCATAAGAGTGAGTCCATGTCAATTTGCTTCCAGACACCACCACTGATTATGACAGGCTAAAAATGTAATTTGGGGTAGGAGAAATGGGCAATTACCACTTCTAATGTTTGAAAAAAATTTTTAATGCAAAAATAACTGCTATAAATGGTAAAATCCCCCCCCCCTAAATGTTAATATACTCCATGGAACAGTTCAGTCTTAAAGCAATGTTCAGCAGCATCAAAATTTAAAATAGTCAAGGGGAAAGTAAAAAATTGGACTTTCCTACGGATGGCTGCAAATTTTTGACAAAAAAGACGCAGGTGCTAGAAGTTTCAATTTTGCCCTGGAATTTCCTGCAATATAAGCGACTTTCAGACCCAAACTTAGAATGCTTGAAAACAAATTTCTGGACCAGACACAGTGTGAAAGAAAATTTGCCACAAAAACTGCTTACAATTAAAATTCAAATCGGTAAAGATATGAACAATGCTAAAGGCAACGGAACGATCAACCCTTAATCACCACAGCTCTAGTTTAGAGGCTACAGTTTGGTATGTCTTACCGTCCCCCTTCTTGAACATGACAAAACTCTCAAAGGTCTTAGTGCCAGCAGCAAGCTCAGCATTCTTCCAAACCAACCACAGAGGCTTCATTTTGCTGTCCATTGACTTCACCTTGTCCAGGCTACAGACAATTAAAACTATTATACAAAAACACATTTACAATTAATACAATAAATTTTACTATTGTCAGGTTTACTGTGTATCACCCCCATGTAAAAGTTGACTGTTCCATTGAGGCACGCCACAAGGTCAAGGTCACTATGGCAGACAACATTTTCATTCACACAATATGGCGAATTCCGTGCATAGAAAAAATTTGCTGACCATAATTATATAATTCATTATGCATGATTTTGTCACAGTTCTTCGTCCTCTAATTCACTGATCTACGGCTGTGAAAAGTTTGCAAATTCTGTTATTTACACGACTCAGCTTCGACCTTGCACTAATTGCAGGTTAACCTCGTGCAATCGAGAGATTAACTCTGTGAGTTACAATAAGTTCAAGATAACCCAGTGAGATAACCTGCTGATGTGTCATGACACATAACGTGACAGAGGTTAAGTTTTAGAATTGCCAAGTTTAACATAGATAAGTTATCATTAACCTAAATAAATTGTTAAATTTATTTAGATTAAATAGGTTTATTTATCGTTAAATAAATTGGCCCCAAAATGATGACAGCATACCAAAGTTCTTTGAGTCGCTGACATGAGTCAAGGGGACATGGAAGTGAAGACAGAGCCTCAGAATATAACTGATTCTTCAACACTTTCACCATCTCTTCACGAAGTCTTTCTTTCGGCAATGGCAATTTCTACAACACAGAGACAACAACGACATTGTTTCTAACAGTGATAAAGTACTTGGGTTAGGTTTAAACTGGAGTCAAATTCAAGCCCTTAATTCTCAAGACTCAGGACTTAATTTGGACTCAGTGCAGAGTGACTTGGAAATAACTGCGTCATAATTGACTTTTGTATTTAAGCTAGCTGTTTTATTGATGTAGCATAAACTGACAAGTGCTGACTAACTTCAAACATTCCATTGCGCCATTGTTTCTCGCTATATGCACAAATTGTAAATACCGAATTTTAAAAACATTCTGTCTTGTCAAACTCATTGGGCTACAACTATTACATCATTGGTCTCCAACACAAAACATCAATTACAACACATCTCTTTACAGCTGATGCATATCCAAATGCTTGAAAAAATGGAAACACACAAAATGATACCTTGATGATATCAGCAAGCTTGCCAAGGCAACGTATAGCGTCCACTTGTTTAGTGAGAGGTGCCAAGTGTTCAATGTTTCCTCGACAGTACGCTTCTAATATCAGACCAAACCGAACTGACACCGATGGAATGTGCATCTCTGACCTACACACCACCAATAAGTGATACAACAACGACAACAAAAACAACAACAAACAACAATAAGCAATGAAAACAACAAACAACAGCAACAGCAACAACAACAAACAATGACAACATCAATCAATGACAACAAACAATAACAACAACAACACGAAACAACAATGGCAACAGCAATCATTGACAACTAGAGCTGTCAAGGCATTAATTTTTTTAACGCATTAACGCAGTGCGTTAATTTTTTTAATGCATTAATTAACGCATAAATTAACGCACCCAGTACCGTCGAGATGAAGAGTAGGAGGTAAATTACCCCGGGCCCGAGACGTTTATGGGACCCGCCTGTAGAATATAGAAAGTTAAAAAAATGAAAAAAGTTAAAAAAACACATATAATTTTTATTTTTTAAACGTATTTAGACTATTTACTATTTAACTATTACAGTATTTTTATTTTGTACATCATCTCTTGTCCATCATAAAGTCCATCATTTTGTGATGGACTCTATTGGGTTATGCTTGCGCGAATTGCTTGCTCACTGTCTTTTGTCAGTTTCGTGCGTATGTTTGTATGTCTGTCTGTCATTCGATTGTCATATAACCGCAGTTTAATGGAATATCCGAACTTTTGCTGCACAGAATTTAGTAACGGAATAAAATAAATTTACGCATGTGTGTTAATTTTTTCAACGCGTGTTAATTTTTTTAACATGCATTAATTTATTAACGAGTTAATTAACACGTTAATTAATGCATCAACTGTGACAGCTCTATTGACAACAAACAATGACAACAACAAACAACGGCAACAACAGCAGCAACAACAACAAACAATGACACCAAACAATGATAACAAACAATAACAACAACAAACAACGACAAGAACAATAAATGACAACAAACAATAACAACAACAAACAACAACAACAAACAACAATGGCAACAACGATCACTGACAACAAACAATGACAACAACAAACAATGACAACAACAAACAACAGCAACAACAAACACAAGAACAACAAACAATGACAACAAACAATGATAACAAACAACAACAATAAACACAGCTTGCTTACAGAGCTAAAAATTGCACTTCTGCCAAACAAGCCTGAAATGCTGTTCTTAGACTATGAAAATAATGTGTTAATGTGTTAATACTAAACAGATACAAAAAGCTATCAGTGACTCACGCTATGACTCAGCCTTCTACCCTCAACGGAATAGTAAAATAAGTACCTGCTTTTGGGCTGAGTAGAAATCAATGGCAATGGTGCAAGTAGTGCTATGGCAGCTCTTAACTGACTACAGCTACCAGTTTATCTACTAATCAGAACGCTCTATGCGGTAAAATACTTCTTTGATACAGTCTACAGTTACAAAGCATGTTTCTATGTATGAGCAATATCAAAAAAAAGGTTAAAGGTCGCATATAGCTCCTAATGAGCGAACCCATCTCAGAGCTACGGAGCGTCACTTGTCATATGGGATCACACAGTGTTACTTACCTGCCACCTGACAGAGGTGAATGCGCCCCGCCTTAACCCAAGCCAGATAGGCCGGTACTCGATTTACCTACCCCAGAGGGATGGAAGGCTGAGTTGACCTAAACGGTTGGTTACATCCCGAGATGGTTTACCTGCCCACAGGCAGTCACCCATCGCAGTATTAACCGGGCCCGGCGTACAGTAACTTCGCTGATCGGATCAGACGCATTACCACTACACCACGCCTACCTATACTATTGCAGAGTGTACTTTTGACTAATACTGCTACTAACATTACCTGAGTAGCCAGAACAGCTGGTGGCCAATCTTCTGATTGTTAATAGCTCTTTGCAGCAAGAATTCAATCAACTCACACTCCAGATAGGATTCATACTTCAGTGCTTGGACGAACTGTAGCAAATACTGATACAGCTCCGAGTTACTACAACAACAACAACTACTGCACTACTGTACTACTACTACTACTATTACACTACTACGACAATAGCAGCAAGTAGAACAGCAATTACTACTACACTCCAGATAGGACTAGTACTTCAGTGCTTGGATCAAGTGCAACAGGTACTGGTACTGCTCCAAGGTGCTACAATAACAACTGTTACACTACAACTACAACAACAACAACAACAACTACTACTACTACTATTACTACTACACTCCAGATATGTCTCACACTTGGGAGCTTGGATGCTGGCAGCAGAGACAGTGACGACGACGATGATGACGGCGACTACAACTACTACTCCTAATAATACTACTACTACTACTACAACTAGTGCTATAACATCTACTACTACAAACTTACGTCATCTCTTTGAGGCAGCCAACAGCAAAAGCTCGAACAGACTTGTCAGCATACTGATAATCTAACAGCTCCAGGGCTTCATTGGGTGGTAATGGCCGCCAGATCTGTAGCAGGCTCTGCATCTAAACGACACAACAACAACAACTACTACTACTACTTCTACTACTACTGCTACTACTACAACTATAACTCATACAATACTACGAAAAAGTCACATAGATCAGTTCATGTGAAACCATCTCATAGCTACGAAGCATCACTGAGATACAGGATCACACAGTGTCACCTGCCACCCGACACAAGTGAACATGCCCCACCTCAACCCCAGCCGAACTGGCTAATACAGTACTCGATTTACCTACCACGAAAAGATGAAAAGCTGAGTTGAAGTTGGTGTTGGCTTGGAGTAAAATAGTTTACCTGTCCGCAGACATTCAGCTATCAAAGTACTAACCACATGATAACAACCCGACTGGAAGTCGAATCCACAACCTTGCAATCATAAGTCCGACACCCTATTGTTACACTACCAAGGCACCTTCTACTACAACTAATGCTGCTGCTGCTGCTGCTGCTACAACTTGGCTGGTGGCGTGGCGTAGTTGGTAACGCGTTTCGGCTGAAACGAAGTTACTCTACGCCGGGCCCAGTTAGTACTGCGATGGGTGACTGCCTGTGGGCAGGTAAACCATCTCGGTGCAAAGCCTGCCAGCTAGGTCGACTCAGCCTTCTACCCTCTGTGGGATGGCAAAATGAGCAGTAACTCATTTATATGGGTTACGGAAGATGGTGACCTTAGTACTGCTGACTGGGGCTGCCTAGCCGGCCGCTGCATTAGCCTGTGTCTGCAGGCTGCACGTCGTGGCCGTGCGGCTGGCGGCTCGGGTTAGTGACGAAAAGTGCATTAGAGGTGTTGTACACGAGATATTGACACATTTACCTTTACCTTTTACTACTACAGCAACAACTACTAACACTACAACCACTACATAGAATGGCAATGTCGATGACGTTGTCCCAGTGCACACACGTAAGTAGTTGACGAACCACCACCAACACTACTACTATTACAACTAATACACACTATGGCAACATCGACGCGGTTGTCCCAGTGCACACAGGTGAGTAGTTTTGGCAGAGATTGTGGGAAGTGTTCACGACATTCATGTCGCAGTTTCCAAATCATCTCCTTCTCCTGCTCGTGGTGGTCATGCATCGGGTCTCTCTCTATCATCTTCTGAAGTTCACGCAAATGATGACTGGTCACCTTGCTCGGGTCCAGCTACAACAGTAACAATTACTACAGAAACTACGACGACTACTACAACAACAACTACAACAACAACTACTACTACTACTACTGCTACAATACTTCTGTATTAAGTGACTTCTGCATCTGCGATTCGAACCAGAACTGTTTTAACATATGGCACACTACAAATGCAGACTCAGACAAATGGGTTACTTACTTACTTAATACTATGGCTACAACAACAAACTGCAACAACAACTACTTCTATGTTAGCGCTACTATAATAACAATTACAACTAAAACCACAACACCTACAAATACCACACTCTTAATAATTTGCTGTAGTGCATGCAAATGATGACTGGTCACCTTGCTTGGGTCCAGCAACAACAACAACAACTACTACTACAGCAACTACAACTGATACAAACAAGAAATTTGAGCAAAGCTCACGAGACGCGTGAAAGCCTATAGCATTTCCAGTTCAGTAATTATAGTTTCGAAAATCGCATATCACTTGGACTCGGCCCATCGGGACCATAATACACATCGGCCATAGGCGCGTGTGGCATTGGCGATGGTGGCGCCTCCTTGTGAATGATATAGACTTGCGCAGCCCGACATCGCGAAAAAAATCCGTAAAACCCCCTATTTTGGCGTTCAAGGTCATCCAAGGTCATTGAATTCAGCGCCAATCGAAAGCCAGTATACAATTTCCTATTAGTGATTAATAGTAACCTAGGCCTTATCTCGCACCGTTCCTGAGATACAGCGAGTTATAGGCCAAAAATCGCAAATTTTGCCTACCCCCTCTCATTTAGCGCCCTCGTTTGGGGTGACCCCCTTCGAATTTATGAAAAAGCTTTACGGTTCCTGAAACTAGAGTCTTCCACGCAGCCGACGGTGAAGATTTGGAGATTCTAGCTTGCACCGTTTTGATACAGATCACGAGTGTGACAGACAGACGGACAGACGGACGGACAGACAGACGCCCAGATGATGGCAAAGACGCGCGAAGCATTCTGCTTTCGCGCGTAAAAACCACTACAACTACTACAATATCACTAGCACCAGCAACTACAACAATTACTACTACTGTATTTCTTCTATTAATTTGGACACTAATAATTCAAACACTTGAATTTCAAGTAAAAATAATAATTATTTTCACTCCTATTAATTAGAACATCTGATTCTAATAATTCCATCACCTCCAGTACAGGTGCAATTAACCAAAAAACTTGTTCACTATAAACAATGGGATTGGACTAGTTAACACCGGCATAGTGCTGTCTTTATCGCATGCCACACACTACCTCAGGGCATACCTGGCAGGCAGAGATCAGCGGACTTGCGAGGCTGCTTTACAGAGAGGAGGTGTGGATCTCAAAATTTTACCACCCGCAGCAAACTCAGAAACTGTAGTTTACATTAAGCACAACTATTTTTCCATTTTGAGGTACATAGTAAAGAACACTAAAAAGATAAAGCAATGTAAATGAACTGAGCTGAACTGACATGGTTTAGTTTTTGACAAACTGACCAATGCGCAAGCAGTAATGCATCACAGTAGACACCGTCTAATGGCGTCAGTGGGCTAAAAGACTACGCTCAAGTACACGTCAGCCAGTGACCAATGGGCTCATATTGGTCTTGCCCTATTCGCCCATTGGTCAGTTTATTTTAAACTAAACCGTGTCAGTTCATTCAGTTCAGTTACATCGCTCTGTGCACCTTTACAAAGTTTTAGAAAAGCCACTGTTGAAATCACAGAATATCAAAAAATTTCAAAGCAAAAATGGTTAAAATTGGTGCGAAATGACGACAAAAATGTTTTGGTTTTAAAGAGTTGTTAGCTGATACCGCTAGCGAAGCAACGTCTTGCTGTCCGGAATGTTTAGCAGCCATTTCCAATACCTAACCCAACACAAACAATGTATGGTATATGATATATGCCCAGTCTATCACTTTACTACGCAGATGTCCAAACAGGCAAAATGAACAGCAATCCTAAAGTGAAGAAATGTGACCTTGACCTGAAATCTCAAATAAATAATAAACACCTTATTCACAACATTTGGAAAATAAGAAATTCAAAAGGGGCTAAACTGATATAACGGATATTTCGTTACCGATATTCATCAATTAATAACTCCGCTAAGAGACAATATTTTTTGTAAAAATTTGGTAATCGCTTCAGCAATTTATTAGAAACAAGATAATGTTCATATGAACACGGAGTCTGTCCAATGCATTTTGACAGCTTACAGTATATGTCCGTATAAATATAATCAGTGAGCTGTTTAGACCGGTAGAAAAAAAACAAACAGTTTAATTTTAAACTGTACAACAGCAATGATTCTTTCATCCTTCTGTACTATTTTAACTAAACAATAAACATTGTCAGTTATGAGACCATTCGATTAATCACCAGCGCTTTACTATAAAAGGTCCATCGTCACCATGCGTCTATCTTGCACCATTATGGAGATATGGCGCCTCAAAGATAATGGGGTCACGACTTTGACCTTTAGGGGTCACGTGATGTCATCGGTCACGTGACCATTCGACTGCCGGGGGTCAACTTCATATGGGTGGTCCATAGTGACCATGCATCTATCTTGCACCGTTAAAGAGATATGGTGCCTCAAATATTGGACACACGGTCCTGGACACGGAAAGAAAGACGAAAGAATGGAAAGAAAAAGAGAAGGGGAGAGAAAGAAAAGGGAAACGGAAAGTGGAAGGCAAAAAGAAGGGAAAGAGGAAGGAGAAAAGAAATGAAAGGTAAAGGGAAGGGAAATGGAAAGAGGAAGGAAAAAAAGGAGAAGGGGAAAAGGTAAGGGAAAGGAGAAGGGGAAAAAAAGAAAGGGGGAAGGGTAAAGAAAAAAGAAAGGAAAGAAAAAGGGGAAGGGATAGGGAAAGGAAAAGAGGAAGGCGAAAGGGGAAGGAAAGGGAAAAGGGAAGATAAAGGAAAGGGGAAGCAGGAGGTAAAGAGAAGAGAAAGCGGAAAGGAAAGGGGAATGGAAAGGAAAAAGAAGAGGAAAGGGCAAGGGAAAGGGGAAGGAAAAGGGGATGGAGAAGGAAAAGGGAAAGAAAAATGGGTAAGGGAAAAAGAAAAGGAAAAAAGAAGGAAAAGAAAAAGGAGAAGAAAAAGGGAAGGCGGAAGGAATATGGCTTAAGAAATGTAGGATGCACAGACGCAAGCACGGACGCACTGACACTCAGGTGATTTTATACTCTGTCCAATGCTATGCATTGCATTGGACAGATAATTAAGTGTAGCAAATTTTATTCAGATTTGACAGTTCAATGCACAATGTCTAGACTAGAGGGTTACTTGTTTCTGGACAGCGTACATGTACAATGACGTACATATGATGAATATTAACCTTGTCAAAGGGCGGGTAGTATATGGGCACCTTCAAGTTGTACTTGTGAAAGTTTATAGTCAGACAAACAGCATCTGATGTCTGCGAGTTGCTCTCCACTGTGCCTACAGACACAATACACCATAGATTGGACAATTTTACTACCAGTATTTCACTCAAAAACATTGGGTGAGGTCAAATTTTGCTAAAAACTTTAGTCTATGATCGAAAGCGTTAGAGGAAAGTTTTAGAAATTCAAAGCCATGTATGTCCGACTTTGAGCCAAGACTTTAATCTCACTCATGGGTCAGTCAGTGAGGTCAGGTTTTTGCCATGACTCATGGCAAAAACCTGACCTCACTGACTGACCCATGACTAGAAACAACAAAATGTCAAGAGAATTTCAGATGCCAGTAATAAAAAAAATCTGTAACAAAACAAAGAGACACCACACATAAAATCTGGTAATGTGACGCAACTGGACCAAGCTTACCAGTCAATACAGCAACCATTCAGAGTGTGAGAATATTTCACCAAAGAAAAAGTCAATTAATGAAACCAATCGCAAATAATTAGCTAACAGGATTTGCAGCATTCAATTAAAACACAATCAATCAAAACACATTTACACCGTGTCCTGAAAAAAATTCTATGTTTTTTCAACATATCTTTAACAAACTTAAACATAATTTTCATAATTTTTGGAATGAGTTGTCCTCGATATTTACGCTATTAAACCACTGAGAATTTTTTCTTTATATTATGATGTCACTGTATAGTGCTGACGTAATTATGGCATCATCAAAAAGGCCGTTTTTAATGTATCCAAGGTGAAAAAGCTAACAATGTTCCAAATAATAACTTTACCAAATACAAATGCACATTTATAACTTTTGATAGGCAACATTAGAAAAGTAATGTGCAACTGACAGTGTACTGATTGTCCATCTTACCTAATTAGTGATGCCACTGTACCATGTGAAATAGAGCACTCTCTGTATTCTTACAAATCTCCACACCAAAAAAAAACAAAAATCGCACAAAAATAGCCTTGTTAGCTCATAGGTGTTTGTATTGTAAAGAATGGTAATAAAACTTGCTATTAGCCAACATTTGAGTCAAAAAATGCATTCAAAAACATGCACTGTCAGGGTGCTAACGCAAGCTGCAAAGATGACGCTAATAACGACCGCAGCATAACGACATTCCCGTAGTGCACGTGACGGTGACGCTCAACATGGCGAAAAGCAAAACTAAGTTACAACATTGTAGCAAAAAGTATTTTATTTTTGTGCCAACAACCTACCAAGTTTTTTGCTACAATTTTTTTCATCAGTTGTCCTGTTTTCGTATTGCAGAGGCTCATTTGAACGTAATCTTTTCACGAATGATGATGTCATGATTGCATCAGCAATACTTAGTGACAAGTAGATTTAGAAGACAGGTTTTAGATGTTTTTAGTAAAGCATATCATCAACATTACATGTGCCAAAAATTGCAAAAGTACAGTCAAGTATGTTGAAGTTATTTAGGAAAAAGTGTAGAAGTTTTATTTCCGGACACAGTGTATATAGTGGCATCCATGATAAAGCCCATGTCAGACACACAACAAGGTCAGGCAACTTCATCGTGCACAACTTTGTTGAACGCGAAAAATTTGCCTGTCTAACTTGGAGGTTGCTCAACTTTTGATGAGTCGCACAAGTAATTTTCTGAATAAAAATTATCTTTATTTGTCGCAATTTCTCACGCAATAAAGTTGCGATTTTATCGTGGTCTGACATGGCCTTAAGTAATAATACTGTGTCTCAAAAAAATCCCCAACGTTTTTGACTGTAACTTGAAAAACAATTATCAGATTTTGATAATTTTTGGTACGAATATTCCTGACACAACCTGCCATCAAACGACTGTTTAGTTTCCCACCTCACCCAATATATGCTTCTGCACTAACTAGGGAAAGCAGATCAAGCGAAATATGTGTTGAAATAAACAGAAAACCTGAAAAAAACATCCCCAACATTCAGTGCTGGGGAGTATCTTAGATGCAAGTATCTAGATACATATCTTAGATACATAAAAAGTATCTTGTGTCTTGTATCTAGATACATTTTCAACAGGTATCTTGTATCAGTATCTATGATACATTTACCATGTATTTTGTATCTTTTCATATGTGTCATATACAGATACATTGTGTAACACAGATAATACAGAGCACAGTGTTGTCAGCTGTTTATTGAAGCAGTTAAGAAACTTGATGTGGCAACCAGTGCATCAGCACCTAGTTATGTCAGTACTTCACTTCACGACTCTACTGAAGATGACTTCTTTGCTTTCGGAGACAAGCCAGCAGCTGATTTGGCTGCAGACTGCATTGAACAGGAATGTGCGAGCTACTTGACTGACTCTGACACTCGCCTTAAAATGCTGAACAGATACCCGAAAGTCCGAAATGCTTTCATTAAATACAACATCACCTTGCCTTCATCAGCCCCAGTTGAGAGACTCTTTAGTACTTCGGGGCAGATGGAGGTGCCACGGCACAACTATCTTGGCGATGAAACTTTTGAGAAACTTTTGCTGCTTAAATCCAACACTGGTCTGATCTGTGATGAATAAGTGACGACATTGCTTTTATTAGTAAGACAGTACTTATTGTGCATAATTTAAAGTTGTATGAACTCGATTAAGAATGATGATGACTTTGCTTGTAGTATTACCACTCATTAATAGAATTTGATAATGCGATTCTGGTCAGCTTATCTCGTGTGAAAATGTATCTTGTATCTAGATATGTCTAAAATTGTATCTGTATCTAGATACATTTTCAGTGGTATATCTAGTATCTGTATCTAAGATACATTTGTGGCAATGTATCAGTATCTGTATCTAAAATACATTTCAAAAGTATCTTACCCAGCACTGCCGACATTATTGATAATAACTTGAAGAAAAATTAGCAGATTTTAATAATTTTTGGCAGAAATATTTCTGACACAACTGGCTATTAAATAAGTGTTTTAGTTTCCACATCGCTCAACGTCTGTTTTTGCACTACCTGGGGAAAATGGACCAAGCATAATACGTGTAAAAATGAGTGAAAAAATGTCGACAAATTCCATCTATCCTAATCTGTGGGCCCCAACAGCCGGTCTGTTACAAGGTTTGACTGTCATTTAGCAGTGTGTCTATTAGATAAAGTTTAGGAATGTTTGTGAGTCAAGAAGCAACTGGTAGAGCCTGGATTGGTTTGGAGCAAAACTTTGTTGATACTGCTGTCAATTAATGGAGAAAGTGTCTCCTTGCCTGTGTTCGCATAGTGGGCCAACGCTTCAAGCAATTTTACTACAGTCAGTTGAACAAGAAATTTGAGCTAATGCTCATGAGACACGCGAAAGCCTATAGCAGTTCCAGTTCAGGAGTTTAGCTGAAAATTGGGGTGTTCACGCTAAGTTAATATACAAATACCAAATTATCTATGTGGAGCGCATGACGATAGTAGCGTGGCGCCACCTTGTAAATGATATAGACTTGTGTTGCAGCCCGAAATCGCCAAAAAATCTATAAAACCCCCTATTTTGGCGTTCAGGGTCATTCAAGGTCATTGAATTCGGCGCCAATCGAGAGCCAGTGTACGACTTCCTACTAGTGATTAAAAGCCTTATCTCGCATCGTTACTGAGATACAGTGACTTATTGGCCAAAAATCGCAAATTTTGCCCACCCCTCTCATTTAGCGCCCTCGTTCGGGGTGACCCCTTCGAATTTATGGAAAAGCTTTACGGTTCCTGAAACTAGAGTCTTTCAAGCAGCCGAATGTGAAGACTTGGTGATCCTAACTTGCACCGTTTTTTACTGATCCACCCATGTGACAGACGGACAGACATACAGACAGACAGAACTGCAATGGCTAAGACGCGCTGAAAGCAGTAGCTGCTTTCACGCGTAAAAATGGAGAACTGGATGAAATGTCAGCCAAAGTGTCAGAAATGTGAACAAAATGTGTTTTTACGCGTTATGTTAATTAAGCACTCATATTGCATTAGATAAAAAACTGATATTTTGCTGTTTGTGATTTCCCCAGGAAGTGCAAAAACAAACGTTGGGTGAGGTGGAAAACTGAATGATCATTTGGTGGGAAGTTGTGTCAGAAATATTCGTACCAAAAATTATCAAAATCTGATAATCGGTTTTCAAGTTACAGTTAAAAATGTCGGGGATGTTTTTTTGAGACACAGTGTATGTCTGATAATCACAAGTGTGAACAGTGGATATCTTACCAATAGGGTTCAGCAGCTCCTCAGTGAGAATGTCTTCATCAGTAACAGACCACATGTAGAGCTTGTGTTCACCAGACCTTAGAGTTCCCTTGTAGTCAAACACGGGAATGTTCACCCACGCCAGTGGAATTACTTCCTATACGTACACAGCGCAAATAGGTAAATCATCTAGGCATACAACCACCACCAACGGCAGTGCCTCTGAATTTTTCCGCATCTCTGTATTTTACGACATTAAGGCGCTAAAAATTATTACTAGTAACACAGCCTTCCATCCCTCTGGGGTAGGTAAATCAAGTACCGGCCTGTCTGACTGAAGTTAAGGCAAGCTACATTCGATTGTGCCAGGTAGCAGGCAACACTGTGTGTTCGCACATGTTGAGTTTGTGTTCACCAGACCTCAGAGTTCCCTTAGAGTCAAACACCGAAATGTTCACCCACGCCAGCGTAATTACTTCCTATATACAACATGTACGATGACCAACAGACTGACTTATCATTAGACAACACTGCATTGTAGACAAAGAGTGAAATGTTCACCAGCGCCTGTGGGATTACTTCCTATGCACAGAACACTCATGTACAATGACCGAATGACCGACCAACCGAGAGACCGACTGACCAAACAACCGACAGACTAGTCGATCGGTCGATCAACTAGATGGTCAGTCAGCTAGTCAGTTGGTTGACCAGTAAACTAGTCAATCAATCAGCCAACTAGACGGTTAGTCAGTTGGTCAGTCAACTAGTCGATCTATCAGTTAATTGGATGGTTGGTTGCCTGCACGGTCAATTACTCACTAGGTCAATCAGCTAGATGGTTGGTCACTCAATTGGTCAACTGATCAATCGGTCAGTCAACTAGATGGTCGATCGATTGTTCAGTCAACTAGTCATTTTGCTAGTGAACTAGTCAGTCAGTAGCTAAATCACTCAACTAGTCGGTTGGTCAGTAAACTAGACAGTTGGTCAGTCGTTCGGTCAACCAGTCGATCGGTTGATCTCTAAGTCAGTCCATCCATCAGTCTATATGTGGGCTGATGAATCAGTGGTCTGTACAACAGTCACTGGGTATACTACTACTACTACTACTACTACTACTACTACTATCAGTACCTTTCTGCCATCACCCTTGACAGCCTTGCCGCTGCCAGTAGGTTGTCTGGCCAACCTGTTCGATGGTTTGGCGCGTCTCTCTGCCGTGGTGTAGAGCATAAAACACAGCCTCATCATGCGTGGAACGTCGCACAACTGTAGCTCAAAGTTGATCCTCTCGTGCCACTCAATCGTCCCACCTTTCTGAATACGTTTCTCAGGACTGTTGACACTAGTGCACAGGTTCTCACGACCATGGTAAAGGGATGCTCGGACATTTACCTATTATATACAAACACACAGTAGCGGCAGTACCACGGGCATGTCTCGGCAAAGTTTCGAACTTGTCACGGAAAAAGTTGCAAACGTAGGCCATGAAATTTTGCCAAGTCAGAAACTTTTCGCATGAAGAAACAGTGCAGTCGCACTTGCACATCCTCCCTGAGTCTTGTCGCAAAAAAGTTGGCAACGTTCACGACAAAACAGGGCAACGTCGTATGCCTTGTCACAGATATGTTTACGCATTTGTCGCGGGCATCACGGAAAGTCAACATAACAGAATTTCAGCTTTACTGGTGCACACAGTAGTAGTAGTATCAATAAAACAACCAATCAATCAATCAATGAAAAATAACCACTCACATGGATTACCGGTGGCATACAATGTGCCTAAAAACTGAGACATAACCTAATTCAAAAACAAAATAAACAGCTAAGATCAAAACTAAGAGTAATGTAAAGTAAATAAAAGACAAAATGCTCACTGAAATAGCAATGTTTTAAAGTTCCGTCTAAAAATGCAGTGTCACAAGTAGTGGTAAAATGTTCCACACAAATGATGCGACACATGAAAATGCTCATTGTCCAGACTTTAGTCATGTAGTGCAGTATCTTAGGTTCAAATATGTCCCGAATCGTTCACTTTGTGGATAAAAGCAAGAAACTTGGCCTAAATATTGGACACACGCCCCTGATGAAATTCTGATATAGTGTGGATGTGCAAAGCTTTTTCCATGCCACCTTTAACATTGGCACATAATTTAAAATCTCTGCCATATAGATTCGATGGCCCTGCTTCTACTACTACTATTGTTACCATTACAACTACAACTAAAACTAAGATACTACTACCACTAAGTAAACCACTGTCGCTGCTGCTGCTACTAAACTACTACTGCTACTACTAGTATTACTACAACTACTTCTACTAGCGAGTGAGTTACCAGTGAGAAATCGTCGACACTGACGTTGCTGACAGACATAAGTGTAATAGAGAAGGGTTCTTTCAGCTCATACAGACAGTGGCCTTGGTTTCGGTCCGCATCATGCGGTGTTACGGAATTACGGTTTGGTTTGTCCGCTGGCGACACCGGCTTGGGAGCACGCGGCTTCAATGCAGGCTTCATCTCCTCTGCACAGAATGCGTGAAACAAAATTGCACACCAAACAGACTAAAGTGGTATCAGCCCGCCATTTCAAAAGGTTGCCATGCGGGAACTTTTATCCCTATACCTGTTGGGTGAGGCTAGAGCCTAGTGAATAATACGAAAAAAAATTTGGGTGGATAGAAGCCACTCCTGTGTCAAAAACACCTCATGCAAACATTTAACAAGAAGACGCTGTCGCCAGGGTGAGCTGACCATACCTCCTATATCACAAGGCCAGCGTCCGACTTCTGATCACAAAAAAGCGATTTCCCAGAGTGACTGCAGTCCCATACATGCTATGACGATGCTGCTATACCAAACGCTCCAATCAATGATGATGATGATGATGAAGGACGAATTAACTTTAGCGTGGCGTTAAGTCCTAAGACTACAAGGACACGTAACAATAAGCCTAAACAGTGAAGTCACGTAATAGTAGTCAGTGCAACGAGACGTTGTTAGTCATGACTGCAAGACCGGGCAAAAAGTTCGGTTTTCAGTCTGCTGCGGAAAACGTGCAACGACGGAGACGACTGGACCGACTCCGGCAAACTGTTCCAGACTGATGCAGCAGTCGCTGGAAAGGTGCGGTCGTCAATGGTGGAACGCACAGAACCATCACTGTGGATTTACTACAGTTGAAATAATTGTGTGCCAGATCCCCACTCTGTCCTCCTGCACAAGTATTAAAAGGTAAAGGCAGCCATGCCTCAGCTGGGGCGTAGGCGGGGTGCTCATCTCCCACTCGCGGCCGTTGAGCCCGTATGTGGATAAACCACTTGAGTCCGTGACGCATGGCCAGTACGACGCCAGACCTACGGTTACCTTCCCAGCCTCGGGGCATCACCGCCCTTTGACCACCGGTACCAAATTACACTGCTTAGTGACAAAGGCACACGTGTGTGAACAACTTGCCTAAGGTCGTTACCCGGCAGCGTCCTGGTGTGGAGTCGAACCTGCGCCCCTGAGTGACCTCAGGATTACAAGTCCAGCACGTTACCGTTAGACTACCGAGCCACAAGGATTGCGATGTGTTAACTGACCAGAGCAGGTGCAGCGAGTTGACTAAATATCACTAGTAGCCATTGTGTTCTTACAGGTAACAGTAGCAAGACAAATAGACGGACAGATAAAGACAACTAGAAATTTGGCACAGAGCCCAACGTGAGGCTGCCCGGCACCATAAGGAGTGTTGAAATTCTCCTTGTAGCAAAGTGACGTGGCCCAAACGCAAATGCATTAGCATATGCAGAACGCGCATTGTCGACTTAGAGTGGGTCAACATGCACCATTATAACTTTTTTATTAGTGGACCAAAGTTCACCAAATTTTTTTGCCCAATGCCGGAGGGATGGCAGTCGATCAAGTTTGTTTTCTGCTGTCGATCTCCTTTTCCGTTCTGGAGATGTTCACGACCAAAGTCGAAATTTGTCTAAAATCTCATGCACGGTTGATTTTGGGTGGGTACTCATAGGCCAACGGAACTTTGTTCCTATCAGACCAAACTTCACCAAATTTTTTGTTCAACGTGAAAGCGAAGGCTGTCGATCAAGTTTGTTCTTTGTTGTTGATATCTGGACCCATTCAAAAGCAATATGCGATCAAATTCGAAAGGTGTACAGAATTGCGAGAAGTTATGGATGTTTTTTGTTCTCCCAAATTTTAGGGAGTGGAGCCTCGCAAAAGTTGTACACACGTTTCTAACCCCGTTTTGTGGCACGTCATGTGGCAAAGTTTCGTGGGGTTATGCCCCCTTCCCCCAAAGTTATTGCAGCCCATACGCTGAATTTCAAAGCAATTTTGCCCCTCCCTTTGAAAAAAAAATTGTTGGGGGACCCCCATCCCGAGTGAGGTGTACACTGATAAGACTTGGTCATTCTCTAATGCACGTAAAAATATCAGGGTGCAGCGCCCCCTAGGGGCCGAAATATGGTCTTCGAAAAAGTCGATGTATTGAGTAAACATCAGCCACGCAAACGCTGTGATACCAAAGTTTACCAGACTTTTTCCATCAAATGCAGGAGGAACTGCAGTCAGTAAGTTAGTTTTCCTTTTTTAAATATCTATCCGTTCCGGAGATATTCGCAGTTAAAGTCTGAAGTCGTGCAAAATAAGACCAAATTTAGCATGTTTTTGGCCTCCAAAATTTTTTGGGGACAGG
>Ga0209367_1003463_pt1 | contig 21475 bp, 10 predicted proteins | sample WorMetLIZISLAND2_FD_187412 | JGI IMG/M metagenome (GOLD analysis project Ga0209367, IMG submission 187412) | Marine gutless worms symbiont microbial communities from Max Planck institute for Marine Microbiology, Germany - Olavius geniculatus... ...
AGTGTGGCTGATTGGGGCGGTGGTATGTCTTCTTGCTGCAAACCGCGGGTCTAATTGTTCGTTCGCGCGGGCAATGGATGGCCGCATAGTGCGCTGCGGTATCATTAGCTTATGCCAATCAGCTGCCACTTCCAAGATTGTAAAGCGCTTCTGGTCTTGAAGAAGCATGTAAGAAGCGCTATAGCAAGTACGTGGACTTTACCTTTAATTAATCAGACAGTCAAGAGTTGCCATAGTAGCAGAGCTACTTAAAGGTTCGACAGCAACAGCACGTTTAGATAACGGTGTCCGTGTCTGACTTTCTGTGCTGATAGAACATTGGGAGTGGTCGATTGCTTGTCATAATCTGGCTGCAACAGTGTAGCAAACGTTGATTGAATTTGTTTGATTAATTTATCGTTTAGGTCATCTGGAGATCAGAGTTTGATGGTTGAGACTGCTCAGACAGGACTCAGTGAAGAACTTGCAGAGGTCGAGGCATCGGACGTGAAGACCAGTGACAGGTCAGTAGATTAAAATTGAATTGAATGACTGAATGAATGAACAAGGAAGCCCAGCTGTCGCCAGGGAAGATGCACTACAGCTTATACACGGTGTTTCATAAAAAAGGACCCCTTTTTGTTTTTTTTATAGTTTACTCAAATTATGAGCAATTCACATGAAATAAATGAAATAAAATTACCAGTTGTAGCTGAAGAAATATAATTTGAAATATTAGAACAAAACATGGCAGTTGATTAAATATTCTTTGTTAGTCGTGATGTAACGTTGACATCATAATGTGTCACGGGTACAAACTTGCTAGTCTCAACTAGTGCTGTCAGTTGCTATCCTGCTTTGATGGTGAACTTAATCTGGTTCGCTAATGAAAAATGCTTATCGTGTCAGCACTGAGTAACATGGAAACATGAAATCGGGCGTCTCGTGATCCAAAAGCTCAACATCTTGCAAGCTCGGTGTGATAGTGCACTCACTGTTTTGCTCGAACATGTGAAAGACCAACTATCCACACAGACATGTAAATTCGATCGCTTTGCACGTTTTGTGGCTGCAACTGCAAAACTTCAAATATTTGACATCAATGAACCAGATTTTTCACCATTGAAGCAAGGTAGTAACTGGCAGCACCAATTGGGATTAGCCTGTTTGTACCCATAACACATTATAATGTCAGCGTTACATCCTGTCTAGCAAAAATATTTAATCAACTGCCATGTTTTGTTCTAATATTTCAAATTAGTACAAAAAGGGTTTTTTTTTATGAAACACTGTGTACAATTCCTGTTGCAGTACTTACCTTCAAGGTCATCCAAGGTCGATGATTTTCATCTCATTTGAAAGGCAATATGCGACTACCTACTAATGATCAATAGCAACGTAGGCCGTGTCTTTCATCGTTTCCAAGATGGCTCGTTTTCCATTGAACAGTGCACATTTTTCCTACTCCTCTCTGTTCAACCGCAATTTTGAAAATATCACCTTTGCATTCGATTGCAGAAATTTTGCATGCATAGGTTTAAGACACAGGGCTAATAATTTGTGTAAAAAGTTTTTCCATAAGACCTAAAGGTTAGTCGCAGTACAATATACTGAGTACATCCACAACAGACGGGCAGACGAACAGACACGTGACAACCCGTGCCATAGACGCCTACAGCATAGCTATAGCGCATCAATAAATGGATGAATGTACGAATTGCTTTATAAGCACTTTGTAGAAACAAGCTGTCATGTTGCAAGTAGGCTTGGATAGTTAAGGTGGTTTGCCCTTAAATACAAAGACACACTATATCATCTCAGTACTAACCCGACTCAGTGTAGAGTAACTTCGTTGATGTGACGAACGCTGTTAGCACAAGGCTACTGCCAGCAGCAAGAGCGTACATGTACGAGGGGCGTTCAAAAAGTTTTGCAAGTCGATATGTTAGACTAAAAAATTTTTCAAAATTTATGCACCAATAAAACGCATGTTTCTCCTCAACACGTACGAGCCTAAAGTGGATATGACGTCATTGTAATGTATGACGTCATAGAGCGTTAAACGGGAACGATTTGGAGTGCCAGTGCAATCAGCGTAAAATTGGGCTCGCTGTTGCATGATATTTCTTTAGCCTATTGTCGGATTTTCCAGCACGAGGCCCTTGGACATGTGATTTTATGAGAACCCTAACAAGAACGTCCCTGAATTTCTTCTTTGTGATTATGAATATTCATTAGTCAAAATTTGTGCCAGCCGTGAAAAAACTATACATACGAGGAAAATTAGACAAAGTTTACAACCCGATAGGCTTGCGTATGTTAGGCTAACAAACTTTTTAAAAATTTATACACCAGTAAAAGATATATTTTTCCCGTACTCGTATGAGATTAAAGTGGATGTGATGTCGTTGAAATTTATGACGTCATTAAGCGTTAAACAGATACAATTTGGAGTGCTAACTCAAGCAGCACAAATATATGCACGACAATTCTCCAGTCTGCAGCCGGATTTATGAATGTGAGATCTCGGGATATGTGATTTTATGGAAGCCCTGACAAATATGTTTATGAATTTCTTATATGCACAGTAGCCGAAATCTGCGCTGGTCATTAATAAGAACACTTCTGTTACTTACTATGTCATGTCAGGATTTGGCGTTGTCCATAAAATTTTACGGAAAAGTTAACTGTTAGTGATATCCATCATCTTTGTGAAAGGTTGAACAATTTTTACAATGTAGAACCTGGGGAGCCCTGATGTGTGTGGGCCTGGGAGCTAGCCCTGAAGAGTTGAAGATCTCCCCTAAATCTAGCAGTGCAGCTCAATTCTAAAGTTACAATTACCCAGCAAGCTGTTTGCGACTCTGGCTTCATACATTAAGACACACAGCAGAGACTTAACTTACAGTAACTATAATCTTTTTCTAAATTTGAAAAATTTTCTCTGTATTGTCCGCTATCCAAATAATGTATGACTCAAGTCTGTGGTGGAAGCCTGCCTGGAGGGACCGATATAAAATGCCTTATGACATCATAAGTTACAGTGACATCATATCCGCTTTAAGCTTCCATGAGTTACGGAGCAATGTGCGTTTTATTGGTGCATAGATCTTAAAAAGTTTTTCAGTTAAAGATATAGACTTGCAAAATTTTTTGAACGCCCCTCATGGACTATGACCAAGAAATCCTTTTTTGTACGTCAGTGTGGCTTGGTGCTGTAACGGTAGCGGCTGGACTGGTGACCGAAAGATCCCCTGTTCGACTCTGGCCCCGTGCACTGCCAGGTAATAACTCTGGGCAAGTTGTCCATACACATATTCCTGTGTCACCAAACAATATAATTTGGTGCCATTCAAGGGGTGGCGATGCTGTCTGGCTGGAAAGGTAACTGCGGGCCTGGTGGAAAGTAATGGCAGCCTACCACTGGGTTTATGACTACGTCACCTGCGGGCTGACTGCCTAGAAACCGGGATCAGTTTCGGCCCCTATGCTCGTTATTGAGTACGGGGTACCTTTATCTTACTTTTACCTTTATGTTACAATACTTAGTTTATTGTAGTTAAAGTTGTTTTGTGTGTTGAATGAACTGGCTGGCGTGCTGGTGGAATGAAGATGTGGCACATATAATGAAGTGAACCAGTCATCGCGATCATCGTCGTCAGTTCTGCGTATGTTCAGTCTTCCACGTGGCAGTCCATACTCTGCAGTTGTGTCATCAGCTACAGCTTCGTCCAAATACTCACCAATGAGTGAGGATTAGTGTCTCTCTCTCTCTGTGCATCGCATTGTCACTGCCCCGTCCATCTTACCTGCTTAGCTTTTAAAAATAAATCTCTGCACTTCCGGCTGCCATCCGTCCGTAAAAAAACTGCATCCTCAAAATTTTTACTGCACCTTCAGTCAAAAATATTGATGTTGTTTTTAGTTTTCGTGTGGGTACCATTTATTATGTCGGTTTGTTTTTTATGAAGTGTTGCGTAATATTACAGCACACATCATGATATAAAAGTGAAAGATGAAAATTTCTCCTCATGAAAATTCCCCCACCCCTTCTCACATTCCTACTTTTTTGCCAGCTGCATCAGAAAACATAGTAATTTTTTAAAGGCCTTATTTTGTAATTTTCATACCGTAAAACTTTTGATGAAGCCATGACCCAATACAAGCTGGGGCATCAGGATCACTTGTTTATGCAAGCTGGGTTTTAACAATAGAAGCCAGCTGTCTACCTGCTACTAACTTACTATCTATGGGGTGCAGCAAAAAAGCATCCCTTAAATTTTTTTGTCATTTTCTTAGCAGTTGGTTTCTTAGCATTTTGAAGCGAAATTTCACACATTTATTACCTGTTCATACTCACGCAAAAATTCCGAAGAGCATTTATCTTTAACTAAGACAAAGTTACTGGATTTTTTCTGCATTTCTTACACTGACGTGCAGCACAGCGTGTGCACTGCAGAACAAAAGGTGGACCATGTTTGCGCTGCAGAAAGACACACTGCCATTGGAACATAAGAAAAACAACCTGGCAGTGAGCGTGAGAACTTAAAGTGATCAAAGCTGGCTTTTACACTTGCATAAATTTTAATCTTTTAGTGAAGTTGTTAACAGCCTTAATAAGTTGATAAATTCATCAAATTACAACCTTTACATACATTGTTGTTGTTGACGTTTCGGCAACCGCTGTTGCCTTCGTCGGAACGACTGTCCACCAGGTGTCACTGCGGCGGACAGTAAGTAATCATAGATGTGTGGAAGTTGGTAGGACCTCTCGTCTCGGTTCATTGACTTGTGTTGTTCTTTCCTGATGTGTATCGCTTCCCTGATCCACCGGTCCATTCTGTTGCTTTCTCTGTCGATCACCTTGGCGTGGTCCCATGTTGTTGATGGCAAGTTGCCTCGATCATCTGCATTGCCTCCTGTTTAAGTTTAGCAACGGCTTTCAGTTTTGGGGAGAAAAGGTCAATAAATACGATCGAAAATTTATAGAAAAGACTGTTCTAAATTTGTTTATAAAGTTTTCTTCACCTTGACATCACTAGCAACAAGAGGACTCATTTGTTTTCAATACACGGAACTCATTACAGCGCTAAGTTTTTGAAGTGAAAAATTACAATGTTGTCTTGCAATAAAATTTTTAACTTCACAACAATGATGCTTTGTTTTTTTTATGTACGTGGCAACTGGTAATAAGTGTGTAAAATTTTGCATTTAAGTTGCGAACTATTTGTCAGATAATGGCAAACAACTTTGGGTGATTTTTTTGCCGCACCCTGTATATGCTGTTAGTAACAACATGTTCTGAATCAGCAGTTTAGGCTACAGTAGTAAGATGTGGCATATGCAGTTTTGCCGGAATGAAATGTAAACGTATTTTATGGTGCAGACTCGCACTGTTTGTACGGGAAAAGTATCGATAATGTTCTTATTCAGACATGGTCTCCGGGGTTTGATGACTTGGTCACTCATTTCAGTGGAAGCTTGTGGAAGTTTTACGGTACTCTTCGTTGAATCTGTGATGTACAGACTAGCTGCACTGTATCAATATCTAATTTGTTAATATGTGATATCTGTATTGGTGAATTATTTGTCACATGTGTGTGAACTTTGCAAACAACCATATCTGACAGTCATTTTTGAAGAGCTGTGTGTGCACTTTGTTACAGATAGTTTGCTGTTTTATTTTTTATGTCTGTGTCATTAATCTTCGTTTAAAATTTGCATTTTGTAATTGAGCTGAATGCATAACATATCGCTTGTTGCTTTCATTATTCATGTTTCAGTAAATGAGACACATCAAATATAAATAGTTAACTGAATTAAGTGTCACCATTGCTGTTTCATTAGTACATGGCTCTTACTGTCGGGGAAAGTGAATTATGCAGAGTGGTATGAACCATATTTACTTCCGCCAAGGAGGTAATGTTTTTGCCAGACTTTGTTTATTTGTCTGTCTGTTAGCAAGATAACTCATAAAGTTATGGATGGATCTATCTGAAATTTTGAGGGTATATCGGGAATGGCACAAACTACCAGTGATTCAATTTTGGGGGTGATCCGGCAGGAATCCTGGATTCTGGATCACTTTGAAATTTTACCATTGCGTTTAATGGGGCGTAAGGGAACCGCTGGCAAACCGAAGATGGTGCTGTCGCCTAGCGAACAACATTGCCTTGGGGGAGGTATGCGGGCTACATGACTGCTTTCTAGTCATATCTGTGATCGGTATGCTTTGCACAGGGTCAATTATTGATTATATGCCTGGAGCTTTTTTGCACTTATAACATATTTAGTGCAATGGTAATGGTCACTGCTAATTGGATGGACATTTGGGTGGTATTTCAAGATCAGATCCTTTAGTCTTTGACAGATTGCACACTATATGTTGTTAGTTTATTATTAGTTGTCATATTAGTGCTGCCATGGCAGTCTCGTGTGAATGAAGTTTATTATAAGTTTTTTGTGTTTATTTCAAGCCGTGTTTCGTTGTATATTTCGAATACGTTTACCGGTCGCCGGCGATGAGCCCGTTAATTAAAACATCTGTTTAGTTAAGTTCTGTTTTATTTTTCTGGTTGCATCATACCAGCATTGGGAACGTGCTGTATCGATGTTGTCGTGTATTTGGAGCACTGCTTGTTGCGCTCTGACCATTGTGATATTTGAGTGATCTGATAAGAATATTTTTTGCTTGCATTTGCTCCAGTTCAGCTTCACTGCCTAGTCAAACAGGGCGGCTGCAAACCTGGAAAAACATGGAATAATCAGGGAATTTCCTGAACCTGGAAAACTTGGATAATATTCAGGGAATTCTGTGCAACCTCGGAAAAATTTTTTTAAAAATTGGATGCAGTTTTCGGGTGCCGGAATGCTCTGAAATACATTTGAGCTTTCGATGCTGCTCTAAATTACCGTTATTGCAATTACTTTTTGTTGTGATAATGTGTGGAAAAGCGGGCTTTTGGCTCTGGAAACACCCGGAAAACTTAGGGAATATTTACTTCTACTTTGTGGCCACTCTGTCAAAGGCAACTCTGTGTAATGTAGTCTGCAGACTGTGGACTCTAGTCTTGATCCGAACTATATTTCTGCTTATTAATCAACTACCGTACGCATCAATTAATTTCATTGCATGCAGGATGAGTTGATTTATTTATGTATTCGGTATTGTAGTCGCTGAGGTTTTTTGACATTCTTGTCTCTTTTTTTGGCATATTCTTTTTTGTCCGACACCTTATTCTAAGGTAATGGAATAGTCGAAGAAACCGGAGCATTAAAGGATCGAAGCTTAATGGGTGTCTATAGCTTTTCACATCTCAATTGTTGCCTGCCACCAGAAACACGTGAACGCCTTAACCCCAGCCAGGCAAGCCAGTTTCCTTCCCTTGGACGGATGAAGGGCAAAGTAGATCTGGCTATTGGTATCGTATGCTTGCAAAAAGACCAGTTTTTGTGGTTAAAAAGGACGTATGTTGCTGAAAGCAATAATCAATGAGTGTATTGGTATTTTGATGCTGCAGTTGAATTGTATATTCGCTACATTGTGTATTATATATTACTTTGTTTGCTGTTGTCTTGTAATCGTAGATATGGCGTAAACTGTATTTTTGCATTATATCGAAGTTTATGTTTCATGTTAATATGCACTCGGTGTTTCTAGTAAGCCTTGCATGGTTTGCACTGTTGACTGGGTGCATCTTTACTGTAGAAATTGCGGCTTCCACAATTTCCGGAAGTTCACTGCTGGACAGGATCCATCCTAACCGAGAACAATTCCTGTATATTGGACATTGGAATCAGATATACCACGAATCAAATACTTCCACGTAATAGTGGAAGTGCGGTCAGTTAGAGCAGCGAGTTGCCGACCGATTCTTCACAGAATCTCGATAGACGGCTGCACATTTTTGACAGAGGATGCTCAGAATTTCAATTTTGCCCCTAAATTTTTGCACATTGAATTTTAGCCCCATATTTTACATTTCGGATGGAAATGTTTAGATGAAGAATATTTTTGAACAACCAAAAGTTCAATGCTCAATTGTCACCCCTCCCGCCCCCTCTACAACGCCAGGTAGTGTTGTAGTATTTGTGATATTGTTGATGTACATATATAAAGATAAAGATAATTGTTGTTTTCTTTATGCTTCTATTTATTTTGATTGCATGCATTTGTGTACTGTACAGCATACATTTACATAATATATTTGCACATTATTAGTATTTGTTAGTTTATACATTTATCACATAATATTGTATCTTGTGTGATCACGTTATGTATTTTTTGTCCAGTGTTATCACTTGCTGTTCCGTGTGCGTCTTCTGCAGGTTTATTATTTCGTAAATTTATACTTTGCGTTTTTTTTCTGGTAGCTTTCATTAATTTGTGCTTTTGGATACTATGTTTGGGGTACGCTGAGATTGTGAAATGTGTATAATTTGTTTACTATCACAGATATGCGTAATTTTACATGCTTACTCTAATTAGTACTGGTGATGCAAATTAATGTGCAACATTTCATTTTGATTCACGAGGAAATGTTTTAAGCTACACGACCAGTTTTACTTTGCACTGCACCAAGTTGATGAGAAATTCTAATTGCATGTGAAATTTCTGTATGTGATTTGTGGGTGCATTGTTGGTCCTCTTGTCTGCCAGTCATCTTGACAGCAATGTCAGTGTTTGAGTCACACATTTCACTTTCTTCAGTTGCTGTCCAGTAGTCCGCAAAATAGATATAGAAGTGACAAAAACTAAACAAACTTAAGGACCATACGGCATGCGCAATAAAAAAAGTCTGAGAATCTACTAAAAATAATGGATAAATGTAGCAATGAATAGATGCAGATGTAGAGTGAATACAGCAGTTTATTGTGGTGTTTGAAATTTATAAAACTAGTGTGTAACTTAATCCTTCCAGTTTTATGACCATCTTGCTACCTAACCTTTAAGCAAATAGTTGTTCGGACCAAAGATTCTTTTGGAGAAATGCTATGTAACCCGTTAGTGATTATGTTAAATGGGATGTTTGTAGACAGCATGTCATAAGGATGCAGACAGGCTACATTGTGTTTTTTGATAGTAATTATTAGCTTTGGAACATTTCAGTGATTAAGCTTATATTACAGGGTTGTACAGTTTTGCATGGCTGTCAAGTTTTGTGTATCAAAAGGGAAGATGTGCAATGCCATATGTTTCAAAATTTTTTAAAACCGGATAATGTTTTATTTAATAAATATTTATAGGCACAGTTCTTTGCATGAATCAATGAACATTTTGGTTCACATAGTAGTGACTGTGTTGCGTAAGCTTATATTTTGGCACAGTTATTGACCTTTTTGTTGATTGAAATATGCATTGTTTTTTTCATCTGCAGGGTAGCCCAAATAGAAGTCAGCTCTTTACCTTTTATCGTGACTGCGTTGAATATTGATCATATTTGAAAATTCTTTCAGCAGACGTACTTTGCAGCGAATTTGTAATGAAGCGATCATCTAAGATGCTATCAGATCTCAAACGTGTCGCTTGCAAAAAATATTGAAAGGTAACTTTCAATATACTGTGTATACAGTATACGTGTATTGGTTTGTATGGCTCAAATAGTCAGGAAAAGATTTTGCAGATCGGTTAATATTTGATAAAGCTAGCTGTGGATGTATGATAGTTCGGGGCTTTCTTTTTATGGATTACTCGGTTTATGTCAGTCAAAACGTTTATGTAAGATTGTGCTTCGAGACCAAATGTCGTAACATATCGACTTACAGAAATTTTTGTACGCCCTTCATATGATTAACTGCCTCAGATTCAGTGAATTTCTCGCTGACATTGTGCACTTTATAAATTAAATCTACTTACTTACTTATTTACTTAATGATGATTTTGCTGCTGATGCTGATGATTAGCGTTATTGTAAATCACTTCCTCAGTTCCCAGTGTTTGAATTGCCGGGGGGGTTGGGCTGGGTTGAACCCACCCAACTGTTTTCTCAACCTCCCTAACACACTGTCAAATTATGTACTGAGGGAGTCAGCTATATACTGCTAGGCCTGTATGCATAGGATTTACGTCATAATTTTGCTCGGGCTCCAACTGTCAAAAAATTCAACCCCCAGGTAATTTTTCACAATTCAAACACTGCCACTTCCATAACTAACGCATAGTATTATTTATTTTTGGTGTTCTTTTTCTGTGTTAGAAAATGGTAGATGTCGACGTATTTACATGTACTTGCGTTATAAATCACTGGCAACTCGGTGCAAAGAAAACTGATGAGAACAATGTTTATGATGTTTACTAGGTGCTTTGGTTTTTGCGGTTACAAAGTAGTTGTTTTGTTGTATTTATAAATCACTAACATTTGTTCGCAGTAGAAAGTGAAATAGCTTAGTGTGATTTTGCTGTATTTTTGATCTGTATTCTGGAGCTGCATTTTGTGTCATTTTTTTGCATTAATAATAAAATAGTTTGTATGCTCCCAATCGAGTTTACTGACATCATGAAACCCAAGTTTCAACATATCTCCTTCGTGATGGAAAATTCAGCAGGGGGCAAAATGACAGCACCTATCACCATGACTTATATTACAAAGTATCCCCCTCTATACTATATTAGAGAGTTGCCATCGTCAATAGCTTTGTAACGGCACGACGGACGGCCGCGAAATATTGCACGCAGACCCACGTCGTACGTGGCCTGAACATGGGCTAGGGCTAGGTGAGATGTCGCTGAGGTGTCGTACATTTCAGAAGATTTCACTTTTTCTAAACTTTTGCAGCCACACCTCTTAAGCCGCAGCAGAGCTGTGACGTCATATAGACGTCATCACCATGGTGACGCATCATCAGCGCTGCAACGCATACTGGAGCGCCCATAATGCTGCTTAATATAACCTGGATCGAGTTGAGGCCCAAAAGACCGAAAATTGAGGCCGCAGGCCGAGTTGAGGCCCGAAGGGTTAATAATATCATATTTAATATGATTATGATTAGTTTTAAGCATAACTTGTACGTTATCACGAAGACGTTGATGAAATCACAGGCGATTCGACGTCTTTTACAACTGTACAATGATATGCTCATATGCAGACGTAGTAGCAAAACTTTCAGCAGATTACTCTCAGCAACAGGAGCTAAAACGGTAATAATTAGTTAGCCGAGCCGTCGGCATGAACACGATGTTTAAGTCTATCTTAAACCATTGTCTGGGGTGGGATAAGTGCGTGTCAAGAACTAAGTTATACACCCCAGACGGTGGTTTAACCGATACTTATTCCACGGTCGCCAACGGCCGGCAGTGTTGCCAACACTGGTCATGCTTGATTGCACCCGTAGAGTTATCAACCTGTTATACCACTGCAGACATAGTGCTACAGAGATAGGCAGTATATACCACCGCGACCGTGGAATAAGGAAATCAAAGATAGTTTTCCAAAGTTAATATAACATAGCAAATAACATATTCACGCCCGTGGCAGCGTCGTTGTGGGTCAAAAAAGTATGGGGAATCCCGGGAATGGGGCAGAAGTTCCAATTTTCCAACAGACGCTGCGAATTTCTGACAGATAAAAATGCTTAAATTATTATTCTATCACTGAATTCCCCCCCCCCCAAAAAAATGGGGGTTTTACAGCGCCAGATGGACAGAAATTTTCGACAACAACAGAATTTTCCGACAACCCAAAATTTATGGGTGCAATTGCCTCAGCTGACCCTCACCCCTGTCAAGGTGCTATGTACGCCGGCCGATCGGAAACACGTCACCAGGACGCGGTCAAAACTGACCAAACGGTCAGTACCTGACTACGTGGTAGTTAATAACTACCCAGCCACGTTGTCAAACCAGGGCTGGAAAATTGGTTGAAAAACATATGCCTTTGCCAACAAAAACCTCAAACTTCCACGTTTTAAATTTTCAGTTTGTTGTCCAAATTAATAAAGATCATATGTGTGTACCGTAGCCAATTAGCCGAGATAAAAACACTGCTGTAATTCACAGAAAACGGCATGGCAAGGAAAATGGTGTATATGACGTTCTTCTTCAGTCGTAGATAATTTCGTGTCCGGTCTTCTTTGTACGTGTAGTGTACGAAACCCGAAAAATCTTTAGAACCTGAAATTCCCCCCCCCTCAAAAAAAATTGGTTCTCCAGCCATTGGTCAAACTTCGCGAGTGCGTCATAAAATGCAAACGACGACCGGTGTCTGCATTCGTTAACCTCCTAGTGGTACTGGTCAGCTGACTGATGACGTCACCCAGCAGCAGCAGCAACAGCCATAGTGATGATGATGATGATGATAAAGGCAGAGGAACTCACTGAACAACGTCTGAACGACGAAGCAGATGACCTCGACCGCTCGTGTACACTTGCTGCTGCGTCAAACAGGCCGAACATTCATTGCTGTAAACGGCCAAACTACACTTTCTGCATTTCACAAAGTACTGTAGCGACAGTATTAAGGTGCAGTGGCCAAAACTGTGACCATTTATATCAAGTTCTTTTTTGATGCTGCACGCCAAAAATTCTTAAAATCGGTCAGTGTTTCACGCAGTAATTCAAAAAATGGAACGTTTTTCAGACACGGTGTATGCATGAGTACGTCTATCTATAGGTGAATCAAAAGGCGTTTTCGACAGACTGCGACGATTAGAACTACTGATGATTACTCAAAAATCATTCTTCAGAACTTTGATCTAATAGACCTAGTTCGAGTTATGACTAGCATTTACTGGAGTTTATTTATACGGCTCACTGTCTTCTGGAACTGCAAGAAATATTCAGCTAACCGTTGAAGAAAATCTAATCTCAAAGCAATAACTTGACATCAGACGCCAAGAACAATTATTCGAAAACTTTGGAGGGCTTACATTCCAAAGCCGTAAGCGATTAAGCGAAGGCCAACAATTTTGGTCTTATACCCCGTTTACACGAGGAAGCATACGTAAAGCAAACATGAAGCAAACGCATTCAATATACACGTGCACTACGTGTGCTTTAAGTTTGCTTCATGTTTGCTTCCTCGTGTAAACGGGGTATTAAGACCAGTGGCTAAAATCCCTAATTATCTATAAACGCCAATCGAAAGCAATATGGACATATAAAACAATGTATCTAAAAAAATCCCGAACATTTTTTCAACTGTAACTTGAAAAAGGATTATTAGATTGTAATCTTTTTGCAAGAATATTTCTGAGACAACTGGCCATTAAATGACCATTTAACTTTTTCCAAAGTCTGTTTTTGCACTACCTGGGGAAACCAAAACCAACGAAAGATTACATTTTTACTCAATTGTGGTATCATTACTTAATCTAATTCAATGACAGTAGTGGGCCTATCAATAATGTTCTGCTCCAGACCAATCCAGACTTTGTCAGTCGTTTCTTGAATTCATAGACATTTCTGAACGTTATCTGATAAAAACATTGCTGCGTGACAGTCAAACCTTGTGATCAACTGGCTGTTGGGGGCCACAAATCTGGACAGATAGAATTTATCGACGTTTTTCATTCACTTCAACACGTCGTTTGCTTGGTCAGCTTTGCCCAGGTAGTGCATAAGCAGACATGTGGTGAGGTGGAAACTTAAACAGTCAGTTAATAGCCAGTTGTGTCGTAAATATTTATGCCAAAAATTATTAAAATCTGTTAGTCTTGTTTCAAGTCACGATCGATAAGGTTGAGGATGTTTTTTTTTACGTTTTGGTATATTTCAACGCATATTTCGCTTGGTCTGCTTTCCCAAAGTAGTGCCGAAGCAGAGATTGGATAAGGTGGGAATTTAAATAGTCGTTTGATGGCAAGTTGTGTCAGGAATATTCACACCAAAAATTATTAGAATCCGATAATTTTTGTTCAAGTTACAATGGAAAATGTCGAGAATGTTTTGTGAGACAGTGTATACAGGGTGCGGCAAAAAAGTGGACCCCTGAAGTTTTTCGCTGTTTTCTCAGCAACCTTTTAGAATTTTAATGTGAAATTTTACAGCTTCATTAACCAAAACCTTTTACATCTAACTGCTGAGCAGAATGTGATTCTGAAAAGGGGAAAAAGAAGAGAGAAAGATAAAAGGAGAAAAGGAAAGGAAAGGAAAAAGGAGAGAAAGGTCAACTCCCCTCCCAAGCAAAAATTCTGGCTACGGCTTTGCGTACACTGATGATCGTAAGTGTAGTGGTCTGTGTCGTAGTTGTAGTTGTAGTCGTAGAACTCGACACCGCCACTCGGTGACTTGCCAACACGTGCGACCACGTGCTGCTGTGCCGATGACGCCGTCGTCATAGCAACGCCGTCGGTCACGTGATGGTGGGCGGGCCGCTTCTTCAGCCGTGACGTCAGCCAGGTACCCTCTCTCGGCTCTACACCGATTGGCAATGACTCAACCCATAAATTCGGCTAAAAATGTATGGTAATAAATAATATAACCCTACGGAATGATTTTGTTGTAGTATAATTATTCATACTTAAAACATGATAAGTCTAGTAGACCTAATGATTAACAAGGACTTAAAAGCCAAGAGCAAGGACCAGGACCAGGATTTCGTCACAACGGGGCGACTGAAAATGCGAGACTGGAAAATGCAGCATAAAAATGTTACTGGTTGATATGCGTAGTTTTACACTGTCCGGAAAAAGTAACCCCCTAGACACCGTACAATAAAAATAGCAAATATCAATTTATTAAAAGTTAAGCGTAAAAATGTTTTTTTCAGATTCGTTCATATTTGTCATTTATATTGTACGATGTTTAGGGGTTTATTTTTTCCGGACGCAGTGTATAAGCGCTATGCAAGCAAAAATTCTAACCGAATTCTAACGATACTTGCCGGTTAGTAGGCCTAGACTAAGTGGTCAGTTAATGGCCCCAACTGAAAACTGTCAACAGTAGTGAGGTCATGTCTAAAATCCGGCTTAGACGTCTCGTAGCTCAATGTTCAAAGCGGACCAGTATGAGACACAGTAACTGTTTACTACTGCGTATGAAAGTCATAAAATATCGTGCGATATCAAAAAGCATTCTGATAAAACAGTTTTACTTGATTTTTTTGCATTCAGTCATATCGTTAGAATCGTTCGAGATTATATTTTGCTTCTGTGTATTGTAATGGGTTAAATTCCGTTAGAGCGACACAAACGGGTTTGTAGCGGACTTGTCACGGACTTTGTCGCAAACATCTCGACATGTCGAGATGGTTTGTGTCCGCCACTTTCGTGATTTGTGTCGGCGACTTTCAGCGAAACTTCATGATTTCATGATTTGTCACCGTTTGTGTCCGCGACTTTCATGATTTGTGTCCACGACTTTCCCTGCGGGGAAGTTTCGGTGAAAGTCGGCGTAATGAAATTTGGACTTTAAAGGGTTTCGGAGTTACAGGACCCCCCCAAACGCCATTTCCTATACTTAACGCTCATCGCCCTTACAACAGTGTCAGCACTACCGTACAGCACTGTGATTGGCACGTCGATTATTTTAGCTCCGGGTCCGGGAAACGTTCAGAAGCTATTTGGGCCTTGGTAATGAAACTGCTCATTATGTATTTTTGCTAGACTCACCGAAAAGCAGCATGGAAGCCTCAGTCTGGCCGAAACGATTAGACGCGAAGCAAGTGTAGAGTCCATAGTCGCTGTCGTCGAGGATATGTATGCGCAGACTCAGCGTTAGAGTATGTAGGTCGTTATCATCCGCACTTTTATACGCGTCGATGCGATATCTGCATCACCAGCATTGTTAACAGCTTCTAGCTTCCAAAATCACTAGTTCTGATGTTAAGACTGCGAAGAACAAGTTAGCAAAAACAACAAACTAGTCGATGTAAATTGTAACTTGCGTAATTTATAATACAGTTGTTTTGTACTTGGCAAATTAAGTGACGAATGATGATGATGATGACGAACTGCTGGGCTCACATTCTCCAATTTTTTCTAAAAATTTTCTTAATGCGTCCTAAACAGTTTCTTAAGATCTTTCTAAGATCATAATTTTTCCTTAAACAAGAAAATGTGTCTCCTAATGATTGTACCTATTAATGGTAGCAAATGAGCGAGTAGGCCTGAAGGCGCGACGTAGTTGCGTACAGAGCGAAGTAACTAAACTAAGCTGAACTGACACGGTTTAGTTTTTGACGAACTAACCAACAGTCAAACGTACGTGAGCGTAGTCACGTAGTAAGCCACCGACGTCCTTAGACGATGCCTACTGTAATGCGTCTTGTTCTTGTGCTTGCTTATTGATCAGTTCGTCAAAAACTAAACCATGTCAGTTCAGTTCAGTTCAGTTACGCCGCTCCGTGCGCGCATTAAGTCGACCTTGCTGAGCTAAGAATGCGTCGTCCATTTTTGTGCCAGTAGTTGACTGCGTGCGGATGTGCTGTGATGTGACATTCAAGGATCGTCTCTCGACCTCGCGCCTGCGCAATGCGGCGGTTCGGCAGACTTATTTCCGGCGAAACTAAACACACCACACAGCGACAGTGGTCAGTGTCGACTCGTAACGTTCGATTCTCACTGCCGGTCATCTGCAAGCAATCTTGAACAAGTTTCTAACCTGCTATGTGCTCAGGTTAACTCAGCCTCATTCCCTCCGTAGGGTGGGAAATGTGTAGTAGCTTACGGACTACGAGGTGAAGGCCAAGTGTGGTTGATTGGGGCAGCGCTATGTCTACTTGTGTTTGCTGCAAACCTCGGGTCCAGTTGTTCGCTGACGCGAGCAATGGATAGCTGCATAGTGCGCTGCGGTATTATTAGCTCATGCCAATCAGCTCAACTTCCGAGATTGTAAAGCGCTTCTGTCCACGAGTCCGTCTCAATCTCATGTAAGAAGCATAGATGTAAGAAAATTTCTTTTTAATGTTTTTTAACGCGCGAAAGCAGAATGCTTCGCGCGTCTTTGCCATCGTCTGGGCGTCTGTCTGTCTGTCCGTCTGTCCGTCTGTCCGTCTGTCTGTCTGTCTGTCTGTCACACTCGTGAGCTGTATCAAAACGGTGCAAGCTAGGATCACGAAATCTTCATTGTGGGCTGCCCCAAGCTCTCTAGTTTATCGTGACAAAATTTCGTGCCACTGGGTGCAGGGGTTCCCTTTGAACAAGGGTGTCGAATAGGGGTACCCCCCTAAAAAGACGTCATTTTGCCGTTATTGGCTAGAATAATGTGAAAACGGTTGCAGATAGGTACATACATGCTGCTTATCGTAACAAGCACTAGTGACAGGCTTTTTGAATTCATGAACATCGATGACCTTGAACGACCTTGAACCCCTCAAAGAGAGGTTTTTGGTGAATTTTTCGCAATTTTTGGATGCAGCGCACATTTCAACACTGAATTGCGACGAAGTGGCTGGAGATAGACCAAGACAACCTGCGTATGAAATTTTCAGCATTCAACGTAGATTTTAGCAGTTCAAGTCTCGACCCCAGAGATGGACACGGATCGGGTCCATCCGCGGATCGGGTCGGGTCGGGTCGGGTCGCGGGTCAGACTTACATTTAACCGCACATTTTTGTGCATTATTCGTATTCTTACTGTTGTCACTTAGTTGGCCAGAACAGCACCGACCAGTGTGTAATTCAAGATCAGATAACTAGCGACGGTTACAAATAATTTTATGAGTAGTTTTACGACGTGACAGTGGGCAGCAGAAAACTGAGCGACAACAATTAGTTGCGCCGAGTCGCCGAAGACTTTCACTGCATGAGATCAGTCGCAGCCGCAGTTTGCAACGTTAACAACAGGCCAGCCGACAGCATGACACCAACTTCAGGAAACCCGGAAAACACCCAGCAGGAGACCGCGTAACGAGTATTCGTTGCAATAGCTTTGCCAGCCAGACGATTATATAGTGAGTGATTCGTAGACCTTATACCGCGCGTTTGAAGTGTGAATAGACAACTGGTAGACGCCAGACTAAAGCAGCAGGAAACGAACTAAACGAACTATTTGAAAACTTGGTCATACTCAAGAAGAAGTCGTTGAAGCCTTTGTACTGTAGACAAAATTTGACTTATGACTGTGTTTTGTGGTAAACGTTAAGCAAAGTTGTTTCAGCGATGCGACGGATAAAGTTGTCACAATGACGTTGACAATTAAATATTGAACTTCTGATAAAACGTTACTTTTGGTGAGGTTATCGTGGTTATGCCTTAGCTACGTACTTCAATTTGCCATCATCTGTCGTATCGGCGCCATTGCTCGAAATTTTTAGACAACGCCTCAAAACTGAAATCTTTTTTAGTTTCATGTTTTCTCAATTTAGGCGCAAACATTGTGTCTAATTTTCCATTTCGTCCACTGTGTTAAGTGCCTTTGCAGTTAGCTTACGTTGTAACTTTACGACACCTCAAAATAAATCGTACAATAAAATAGGCCTAATAATACCCGGGACAAAAAAATAATACCCGTAGTTATTGAAGAACTGCGTATTTATTTTGTACTTTAACTTTTTTGCCGACCACACTTAAGTAACTGTCGAGCTACTGGCACGGTTGTCGTCCTTCTGTCTGTCTGTCTGTAACGGATGTATTGTAGCTAAGCTCTAAGTCGTAGAAGAAAACTTTTTACACGAATAATTAGCCATGTGTGTTCAACTTAGGCATGCAAAATTTCAGCGATTGGCAAAAACTGTTACCTTTCCTTAAGTACTCCTGTTCAGTATTTCGCACAGTGCTGTTTTTTTAATTGTAAAAATATAGTCTGTAATGTAACACATTGCATTTGCATGAAGTCGAGTCGGGTCGGGTCACGGGTCGGACGCTTGTGGGTCGGGTCGGATCCGGGTCCAAAAAAGTGACCCGTGTCCATCTCTGCTCGACCCCCTAAGTTCAAGGAGGTCGGCGCAGGCGTGCGTCAAAGACAGCTACCCCCTAAAAAGTGGTTATTTTACTGGAATTATCTCGTGTAGCGTGAACACGGTTGCAGATAAGCACAGACATGCTGCTTATCATAACAAGCACTGGTGACAAGCTTTTTATTGCTGTCAACGTCGATGACCTTGAATGACCTTGAACCCTCAAAATAGGGTTTTAATGAATTTTTCTGCGATTTTTGGCTGCAACACACATTTTAAGAGTGAATTGCGCCGAAATGGCTGGAGATAGAACTGGACATTTTGCGCATGACATTTTTTAGCATAGAACGTACATTTTTAAGAATCTACAAGTAGTTGTTTTACCGCTATTGGCTCGTGTAGCTTGAAAACGGTTGCAGATCGGCAGAGACATGCTGCTTATCATAACAAGCAATATAGTGACAAGCTTTTTATTTGTGTAAACATCGATGACCTTGAATGACCTTGAATTTCTGAAATAGGGGTTTTAGTGTTTTTTTGCAATTTGTGACTGCGGCGTAGATTTCAAGAGTGAAATGCGTCAAAATGGATAGAGTTAAATCAAGACAACCTGCGAATGGGAACTGCTAAGGCTGTCGCGCGTCTAATGAGCTTTGCTCAAATTACTTGTTGACGAACTGACTAATGGACAAGCAGGTAGAGCCCATTGCTCATTGTTTGACGCGTATGTCACGTGGTCACGTACCGGTAGTCACCGACGCCGTTAGACGGTGTCTACTGTAATGCATTACTGCTTGCCCATTGCCATCGTTAAAAACTAAACCAGGTCAGTTCAATTCAGTTACGTCGTTCTGTACGTTTTTACGTCCGGCGTCGCAACACCGTACTTTTTATTATGTCACTTACGTGCTCTTACACCATGACGTAGCGGAGACCGGGGTTGGTTGAGACAGTTTTAGTTCAAGGATCATATCTGAGATTTTATTGCATTCAGTATGACTTATTGAGTTTCTATCATTACTGTATTGATTCAGCAACAAAACTAATAACTCAGAGTGGCAAAAGTGTGTTTTGTCTTGTGATAAAAGTACGAAAAAAACAAGAACCTTATTGTCTCAACCAACCCCGAGTCTGTAGGCCTACTGGTTGAGACAACGGCAGTCGTGGTTGCGACATCAAAATTATGTTGAAATTGAGGCTTCATAAATCGAGTATTTATCTCAGGAATCATCAATAGGTGTGTCAGTTAGCTCAAATGAACTAGAGGGTCAGATGCCAAAGTGTTCGATGAATTAATCAGTGGCGTCGTGACATGATCTTTGGACTGAAAGTGTCTCAACCAATCGCGACAAAAGTGACCCAGCTTTGCAGCCCGTAGCACTTGTATGATCGCTCATAAATTGTAGTGCTTACGCTTTTGAATGTAGTCTATATCGGTCTCTCGAAATGTAACTCGTTGTTAAAGTTGACAACGACTATTACCCTCCTTACAAGACAGAGTTGAACGGTTACCTAAAATTTACTTTTGCACGTCCAAAACTGACATTCGTAAAAAACTTAATTATCTTCACACCTATAGGCGTATTGCGATTATTATTTTAATTATTTATTATATGTTGTAGCTAGGAAATTATATACAATAGATAAAGCACAAAAAACTTTTTTGACGGCGATGGTGTCTCAACCAACCCCGCTCTCCCCTAAGCTTAGGCTAAATGTATTCTTTTCCTGTGTTCTTTAGGCTGCGGCTGAAAAAAACTCGAAAAAAATAGGCCACCGCTGCTTAGTTCTCGTGGTATTGTTGTTTGTTATAACTCTGAATGTATTTCTTCCATTGTCACTTTTTTGTGTTATTTATAGGCCCATGTCTTTCAATTTCAGTCGACGCTTAATAGGTCATGCGTCTACGCTGTAGTGCATAAAATTACTTGCTTGCGTGATGATGTATAGGCCCCACAGGGGGTAAACTTAGCGCGTCTAGTAAAAATACCTGTTGAACTGTGCTGCGAATAATACTACGCTGTTTTTTTGTCTAGCCAGGGTAAAGATGTACATTATATAGTAGCCCTGTGCAGTAGCCTAGGACCTGATTGTGTTAATGGCATGCTTGAATGGCAGCTATAGGCTACTGGTGAATAGGGTGTAACACTGACCTCAGTCTAAGGACGGTCGTTGGTCGTTCGCTGTAGTGTACATCGAATACACGCCGTTGTACGTCAGTGACGGTGACAGTGCACAATGTTTTGCTATAGCGTGCATAGCCTGAAGAGGCTTTTACACTGCGGGCGTACTACATACACGCGCATACGGACGTTGACGTACGGATAGGTGCCTAGTACGTGTAGGTCCATAGTCTAAACGCGGCTTAAGTGTGTCCGTGTGCTTCAAGGGTGTTATCATGTAGGAGAGAGGGGCTGGAGAAGTGTGTCGACCCTCAAGGATTTATGATTTGATTTTTTGTCCCTGTAAATTATACCCTTGCTTCGCCGATTAACATTTACTGTGTAAACTGCACGAAGTTTGGCCAGTTGATTCGTAGGAAAATCATTCAAATTGTTGCCACCAGATGTCAGATTTTGAAACTGAAATGAACTAAATTCGATTTCGGCTAGGCTTTGCTATAGAGGGTCCAGACGATGCTGGGGGAGCTACCTATAGCCAGATTTACGGGGCCTAGGCTACTTTTAAGGAGAGGGGGAAGTAAGGGGGAAAGGAGCTAGGTG
>Ga0209367_1003464_pt1 | contig 21474 bp, 11 predicted proteins | sample WorMetLIZISLAND2_FD_187412 | JGI IMG/M metagenome (GOLD analysis project Ga0209367, IMG submission 187412) | Marine gutless worms symbiont microbial communities from Max Planck institute for Marine Microbiology, Germany - Olavius geniculatus... ...
ATCCTGGTGCAACAGCATTTGTGCTGCAGCGTTGTCAAATCAGCATGACTTGCAAAATGTCTTATCTTCGAGTGCACTTTTGTCCATGTGGGCCAGGTGGGAGCAAAATGAATTAGATGTCATCCGAAAGGGGATTAAATGAACTTTCATTTGATGCTAGAATAAAGTTGCTTCCGTGATTCCTTTTATTTTTAAAATCGCCTGGAATATGTCCTATTTTGCCACTGAAGCGGCACTGCAATTGGGCGCTTTCATTTCTATCTTGTCCATGTGGGCGAGCTGAAGCAGAATGAATTTGATAGCACGTGACAGAAAATAAAATATACTTTCATTTGATGCCAAAATCATCTTGCTTCCGTGATAGGACCCTGTGTGGGTCCCGGGGTCTCAGAATAAGCCTATGCTTGTTCTGACTGGCTGAGCTCCTTTTCCTTTCATTTTGTTGCCTTTCTTTCCTCCTGTTTTTGTTTTGCCTTCGGCGCTCGACCTTGCCCCCCAACTTCAACTCCTGGATCCGCCTATGGTACACGCTGCGTCTTGCATTTGACAGTAAACAGTTTAGAACTGACAGAACATAACAATCATTCATCGTTCAAAACGCGACTTAATAACGACTGGTCAGTCATCAAATTTTTCAAAAGGCGCCGTAAATAACCTCTCAGGATTCCATATTTTGGAGCCATGGAGGCGACTCTCACAGACCCATTGCCCCCCCTTGTTACGACTCCAAAGACAGTTGCAGCTGAGGTCAAGGCGTATGTAGGGGGTGAAGCCATTCCCTCCCCCCAAAAAACGTCAAAAGTCGCTTTTTAGCCTATAATTATTAATTTGTGCAGTAAAACAAATGAAATTTATACCCACTGAAGGGTGCCTGTATGCATTTTAAGGAGATATCATGTCCAAAAAGCGTTTGTTTCCAAGGCTGTGTCCCGGACTGGCCCTCCGCTCTCCAAGAAGTCCACTTCTGCTCTCGGGTTTCGGCCTTAGTTTTTGGCCCTTGGGGGCCAGTTCGCCCCTTGACTCTATTTTTTTTGGCTAAGTCTGTGTAAAAGTAAGTAACAATAAACAATAAACAACGCTTTTTATCGCATGCAAGTCAATCTCCATGGCACTCCATGCATTCCGGGTGTATTTTTTTAATGTTTTGGTCATACAAAAAAGCAAAATTTAGCACCAATGAGTCCACGAAAATACGCCATTTCAATTCCTCGATTTGCCTTCGGCACTCGGAACTGCTTTGTTCAGCACCCTCAATCATAAAATGCTAGCTATGGCCCCGGTCTGCACACTGGCTGACATTTCATCTAATTGCTTTGTTTTTCAACTGCCTGCAGTAAAATTACTCGAAATGTCAGCCCATTGTGCAAACGAAGGCACGAAGATGATTTCTCCATGCATTGACAGCAGTGTCAATATTGTTCTGCTCCAGACTAATCAAGACTTTGCCAGTTGCTTCTTGAATTCATAAACATTCCTGAATGCCATATGGTAGACACACTGCTGCATGACAGTCAAACCTTGTAATCAACTGGTTGTTGGGGGCCACAGATGTGGATAGATAAGATTTATCAATGTTTTTTATTCATTTCAACATGTATTTTGCTTGGTCTGATTTCCCCAGGTAGTGCAGAAACAAACATCGAATAAAGTGGGAACTTAAACAATTATTTTATAGCCAGATGTGTTATAAACATTTGTGCCAAAAATTATTATAATCTGTTAGTCCTTTTTCAAGTTATGATCAATAAGGTTGAGGATGTTTTTTTCACATATTTGAATATTTCAACACATATTTCGCTTGGTCTGCTTTCCCTAGGTAGTGCCGAAGCAGACATTGGGTAAAGTGGAAACTGAATGTTCATTTGATGGCAAGTTGCATCTGGAATATTCACACTAAAATTATTAGAATTGGATGATTTATCTGTAAGTTGCAATCAAAAATGTTAGGGATGTTTTTTTGAGACACAGTGTATATAAAACTAAGAAACTCTTTACAAATCCATCCCACACAGACTGGTCTAAACTTCTGTACCAGTTTCACAATGATACATACCAGTACAAGTTGATTCACATTACAAAAGCAAAACCAAATATCAAACATCCGACCTGTTCAAATTTACTGAACAGGTGAACCCTCATTTAAGAATCACCGCTAGTCATTCAGCCAGCAGAGATTGTAAATTGCACAGAAATAAACCATGAAGGTCTTGTGACCCTGACCTTGGATTGGGTCAGATGATATAGTGTCATACAGTACTCATTGACCTTTATTCACACACCAAATGTCATTCGAATCAGACAAACCACAGAAACTTTTGGGATGGACCAAGTATAAACAATGTAAAGAATATAGATAGGAGACCGGCTTTCTCAAGTTACCTCAGTCGAGGAGTCAACCTAATAACTATTCTAGTCCAATAACTCCCAGTCCATACCTGATTTTATACACAGTAATAGTGGTCATGATCGTGCGGCAAAGCACTCTAACCCATCGGTTCTCATACTTTGCAATGTATACCTTCAATAGCACACAATGATAACAACAAAATTATATCACAAGCAAGAACAATTAGATTATACAGAAACAATTTTCCTCCAATTTTGGCCCTAGCCTCAGCTCTGGCTGTCTCCCAAGATGCAAATTAATACGAATCCAACTTCAACTAAATTTTGAAATTGAAATCCAGTACATGTCTCTTAACACCGTACGAAAATTAGCGATCCTTCCAGCATCTTTTTCACAAGTCAAACTCATATAATTAATCTAACAAATATCTCAAATCTTATCTTGCGTTACTGAAGAAGATGGCTTTCAACTGCATAAACTCAAACTCATATAATTAATCTAACAAATATCTCAAATCTTATCTTGCGTTACTGAAGAAGATGGCTTTCAACTGCATAAACTCATTTGCATGCAACGCATACTAAATTAATAAACAGAACAATAACACTGAGTCAATTACTAACCGTTCCGGGTTTAAAATCTATGCCATGCAGCCCTGTCTGGCGATAGTTGGTATAGTGCTCCTGTATCTGTTCACAAAGTCGCTGAAAACTCCGAACATTGTGGCTGACTGCCTTACCGGAGGCTGCCACTTCTCGCACAATGTAAGATCCAGGGTCGATTCTCTGCATAAGACACAGAACAGCTCTCAATTTTACGGCTTAACTATAGGTAAACTATCAGCAAAACTACAGAAATAGTCATAACAAGCAAAACCCTCACTCAAGACTAAAACTTACTGCCCAAAAGCATCATGCAGACAAAAAATGCACCGACACGTTTTGAAATTCAATAAGGTTCTACATGTTGTTGAGGTACAGCGGTTCATGAGTTCTTGTGCTAACAGAGAAAAGCTCAGCTGAAACCAATAAGTAAGTAAGTAAATAAGTAAATTTAATTTATAAAGCACACAATGTCGGCCAGAAACTCCATTGCTTCCATGGCCAGTAATAATGAAAATAGTTGCAAATGAGATACAACATTTTAACCCTAGATAAAATGCCTTACAAAGCACCGACCAAACTGCAATTACCACAGGTTAAATATCAAAGAAAACTTAATTTTTTTAAAAAAAAAACATAATCACTTGCACAATGTAGCAACATAAGCAAATCTCAACACCATAAGACACCAACTGTCTTGTTATATTGTGTGTATTAAAAATCACTTCAAAACATGTGCATTAATTTACATGTTAGATGCACTCATACTTTACCTTAAGAATCTCCACACAAATTCCATCTTCAGCCATAGTCCACTATGAAGAACAACCCCTAAGCTGTTAACAAACATCACAACACACTAGATGCAAGCTCTAAACAGTACAAAAAAGACTGGGCACAAAAGTACAACCTAGGAAAAACATCATATACACCATTCTCCCTCTTACATGCTTTTATACAGCTTTTATGTCCAGTCTTTTTTCTACAGTCTACAATAAAAATAACAAGCTTCAAACCCCAAATAAAAACTAAAAACCTTTCGCAAAAACCTAGGTAATTTCTGGCTCTAATTAAAACACCTACCTACGTCATTGTCATAATTTGTCATTTTCACAACTTGAAGCTTATTTGCGTGTACAGCTGACTCCACTTATATGCACGGCCTTTGACCGCAAGCCAACTTGCATGTAAACAGAGTGTGCATTTAACTGTAGTTAGCTTATAGGACCATTGCAGTCATTTACAACATGCAGTTACAATAGACGGTCATCCATGCCACGGGAAACAGTCACCTCACTCATCATTTTCACACACATCAGGCGCAGCATGCATCAGCGGCTGATAAATGGTCACTACAGTAGGGTCAGTTTACATGCCGCCTGCCCGCCCGCATGCCCATCCGTCGTCTCAATCACTCTCATAAACAGCAGGTGACCTAGCACCATTGACGCGCTGACTGCCGTTTGAAGTTTATTATGATGCTGCATGCTCCTGGAGTGGGGAGATGCACTCAAGCCGTGGTGCGTGGTGCTTATTAGCTCTGCCTACCCGCATAATTCTGGGGTTTAGATGTCATCACCGGCATCCCAGTTAGCGTTAAGTGGCTACAGGTGGTCTTATGTGCACTGTGTCAGCCAAGTTGCTTATAACCAAAGTAAGTCATGGCGCTGGAGCCGAAAGTGTGTGTATCTAAACTGCAACTGTGACTGACTGTAGAAACACTGCAAATATTGCGTGAAATTTTAATGAATGTTGTACAGCACTGCACGGAAAGAAATAGAGCTGCGCTGCAATCCCATTCCTGCAATATCCGGGTGTGGGTAAAATGCGTCCGGTGCGTCTGCACCTAGTAACGTATGTAACTCTTACCAAATCAAACCCATAACATTAGTCCATACTTTATCCCTACCTCTAACCTAATTTTCATCATTTTTCCGACTCAAAACCGAACAATATCTGCCCTGAACGTAACAGATATGGCTCCGGTGCATCTGTTGTTTTTACCCAAAATAGTGTTACTAACACTAATGCTCACCAGCCCATACTTTAGCTCTGACGCTGATCTTGAACGTAACCTTATCCATGATCCTGTGTTTAACGTTTATCCTGACCTTAATTGCACTAGACGCACTTAGACGCACCAGACGCATTTTACCCGCACCCGGAATATCCAACAGGAGTTTGGCAACTGTCATCCAAATCCTGGTCCCAAATCCACGAGGGTAGCAAGCACTTTACACTGTGAACGAGCACCAACTTTTATCGACCAAAATGACAGCATTCACATTATTCTTATTATTCTCCATTGTCATACTTAAAAGCGAAAAAGGTCGCATTTTCAATCGAATTTCACCGGGATCATACGAAAAGGTTATAAATTGTTTACCGAGCTCACCATACACAAAATCCACGTGCATTTCATTATTAGTGATGGATCAATATCATACACATTTTTATGAAATCGATTAGATCGATACGATACCAAGTATCGAATCGATTACTCGTTTTATGGTACTAGTATGTGAAAAGAATACCAGATGCACGTTTACCACGCAGGCTGATCAGTAATCACTGGCACGTCCCATGTCACAAGATGATCGACCACGCAAACGTACTGGATCTCCTACATCAAAAAGCCGCTCCGATTAAAGCCTGTAATAACTCAACAAAAGTAATTTGAGAAAAGCTCACGAGACGCGCGAAAGCCTATAGCAGTTCCTGCTCGCAGGTAATCGTAGTCTATCTCCATCCATTTCGTCGTAATTCACTCTTTTGCAGCCAAAAATCGCCCAAAAATCACGTTAAATCAATATTTTTAGGGTTCAAGGTCATTCAAGGTCATCAATGTTAACAAATTTAAAAAGACTGTCACCAGTGCTTGTTATGACAAGCAGCATGTCTGTGCCTATCTGTAACCGTGTTCACGCTACACGAGATAATTGCAGTAAAATAACGACTTTCTAGGGGGTAGCTGTCTTTGACGCCTGCCTGCGCTGGCCTCCTTGAACCTAGGGGGTCGGGACTTGAACTGCTAAAATCTACGTTGAATGCTGAAAATTTCGTGTGCAGATTGTCTTGGTCTATCGCCAGCCATTTCGTCGCAATTCAGTGTTGAAATGTGCGCTGCATACAAAAATTGCAAAAAATTTACTAAAAACCTCTTTTTGAGGGGTTCAAGGTCGTTCAAGGTCATCGATGTTAATAAATCCAAACAGCCTGTCACCAGTGCTTGTTATGATAATCAGCATGTATACCTATCTGCAACCATTTTCAAATTATTCGAGCGAATAATGGCAAAATGACGTCTTTTTAGGGGGTACCCCTCTTCGACGCCCTCGTTCGAGGGGAACCCCTGCACCCAGTGGCACGAAATTTTGTCACGATAAACTAGAGACCTTGGGGCAGCCCACAGTGAAAATTTCGTGATCCTAGCTTGCACCGTTTTGATACAGCTCACGAGTGTGACAGACAGACAGACGGACGGACGCCCAGACGATGGCAAAGACGCGCGAAGCATTCTGCTTTCGCGCGTAAAAACCATTATCTAGTGGTTGAATGTAGACTGCTGTGCGTTTTTTCGTATTGCACCCTTTTGCAATACTGGTGGCCATGGTAATAAATTGTTTACCGAGCAGTCTACCCACAATGCACGCTATCATTTTTTCCGAGTCAACATTCTACCCTCTCGTCTATCATCCTGCAGTGCTAAAATTTCGCGGAAATCGGTCCACGGACCGCGGAGATCTCGCGTTGAAAAAAATAAATAATAAACAGCAGTAAAACATAAGGCCTTCCTAGAACTATCGTTCCGGGCGGCCTAAAATGTATCTTTTGAACAGTATAAGAAAATTGAAAGACAATGGATGCACATATAAATCACATATATAGGCTACAGGCTACACGACTCACGACTACCGAGTTGAAATTAGATTTTATGCATCAGTGGCTTTCCATACATAGTTCTAAAACATGAATATTCATGAGGCACTGACTCCTCCTTCTCTGCGCCGTTGACTCATCGGCTCTGGCTGCGTGGCGTGTTAAATATTCATGAGCTCGTCACAACTTCGGGAAGTAAACAGTTCACGTCGTTCGTTGTGGATTCGTGGTAGTCGATTTGTGGAAATATATTATAATGAAGATATTGAACCTTACCTGACCGTGCGATCGTTTTCTGCCAGTCCTATTTGTAAGCGAGGTTATTTACGACGTGACTGTCTTTATGGTCTATTTCTTGTGAGCCGTTGTATTGAACAGTTATCTGTCTCACTCACCATACCAACGTTACTGCTTACTTTTTTGAAGTGTAGTGCGAGTTATAAGAATGTCGATGGTTGTCCATGGGCTCATGGTTTTACAGGGTTGGGTACAATTACACTAATTTAGACCAATTTACTTTTTGATGCATCATCAGCCGTTTTCTCAAACTCATCGTGTTTTTCCTGTGGTCGCTATAATAACAACAGTGAGATCGGTACTTCAAAGTGTTTTCTGCTACTTGCGGAAAGAATTGAACGGTGGTGTAATGGATCTTTTGTAGCATTCGACGAGTAGAGTTCACTGGTGCAATATGAAGCTGGTCTAAATTAGTGTAATTGTACCCAGGGTTGGGAAGATCTTGGCATATGTACTTAGTCGTAACCCATTGAGTCATGGTTTGCTGGTTTTGTGTGTGACAGTGAAGCCTACCGAAGATGGAAACAGCTGGAGTTCGTCACTGGTTGTCAAGTTTAAACCTGCCTGAACAGTACGAGTCATTGCTGCTAGCAGCCGGTTACGACAGTCTCTTGAAGTGCGGAGGTCTAAATGATGCAATTCTGCAACAGATCGGTATAAAACAAAGCGGACATCGAAAACGGATTCTGCTGCATTTGCCTTCTGCCAAGAAAGAGGCTGATCCTTTTGCGTCAGCTTCAGCCGACAGCGAGGACGACGACCGTGAAATTTATGACATTCCGCCCGTCGGACGGAAATCCAGCATTGTGCTGACAGAAGAAAATATGTACACAAACTTTGCGGAAATGAACGAAATTCCGAGACCAGTTCTGCCACCGAAGATGCGGTTGTCATCGGATGTTGAAGTGGAGGCCAAGCTTGGTATCATTACTCCCCCGGCAAAGCCTCGTCTGTCCCAAGGAGATTTTGGCCTAAGTCCATGTTCCCCAGACAGCTGTCGTACTACCAAACCAAAGCTGTGTGTGGTTTACCCTGAGAAGCGGCCGCCTGTTCCAGCTCGACGGATATCCAAGGAGGGAAATGCGCCATCCGTGTCAGTTGAGAGTTTGTTGAATAATAACATCGAAGGGTTTGATCCTGCTCTTGTGCAGAAGGCGGCACCAGTTTCTGATTTTGTTGCTCCAGTTGCCTCACCACGGCCGTTTCTGAAACACCAGGGTACTATTAGTGAAGAAGAAAGCCAGTCAGATCTCGTTGCAGAGTGTAATGTTACCGTGCCATGTACCACCACAGTTGCCAGTGTTGATCCAATCCATCATGCAGAATCAGCAGGTGTAGCACCAGAGCCATCTGTGTTTTATGGTGCTGGCAGTCCCGTTTCGCAAGCTAATATGTTAACTCCAGGTTTAGAGCTTGAACTTGAGGAATTGGTGAACACTGCTAAGAAACCGCCACCGATGAAAGTTAAGACTGATATTCAAACTACCAGTGATGCTGTTATTACCAGAAGTGTTGCTTCTGTGGCGTGTTCTGTGGAGGTTCGGCCTAATGACTTTGTTCCAGTGTTTACAACATCGTCCAACCTTGCTAGTTATGACAGAACAGTTCCATCATTTGAGTTGAAAAATTTTCAATGCCTTGCAGTCGACTTGGATTCTGAGACCACCGGTGGAAATGCAGATGCGGATGCCAAAGCTTTAAATTTGTCCCATGAAGGTCACTTGGATTGCATATATGTTGTCACAAATGAGGGCAACAGTGTGTCACAACCTACTTCTCAGAATTTCAAGGTAGAAGATCTAACAGTCGAACACTCGAATGACATGGTCTATGAAGGACTGAACGAAGTGACCATGAGTGCACTGAGTAGTGATGATCGTGTAGATAGCTCTGAATACCACTATTCACCGCCATCGTTTCCTCCACCTCCATTGCCCGATGATTTTGCACCTTATGGTGTATTTGAATTGTCAATGCATCCCAACCAGGGACCACCATTAAGTGCAAGAACTGTATTAAATAACACGGAAGAACTTGCGAAACAGACTGACTCCGGTAAACCACAACCACCTCCCCGCAGACGTCCGTCTACTGGTACCACTAACGTTGTCGATGATACAAGCTTTTCACCTCTTGTGGCTGGTTTTTCCACTGCACTCGATGACTACCTCTCCCAAAAAGTGACGTCACCTACTTCTTGGTTGGATCAGCCTTCGAGATCGCTGAGTGTGGTTGGAAATGTTTCCAAATCGGAGTTTGAACCATTTGCCGATCTTCAGCGACTGGAATCATTGCCGGAAACCATCGAGGGCATCGATCAGCAAAACCAGTCATTGGTATCGATGGATTCTGACACAGCATATCTTGTTTTGACAGCTGAGAAAAATGACTTGCATGAGTTCGAGAAAACAGCTGATGATGCATCAAAGGGTAAAAAGACTAAAGAAAGTGCACCAAGCGTTGGCAGATCACTGAGTGCTGACGACTTTAAAGAGGTGTCCTGCAACATAAAAACAGGTATTGGTAATTGCATTAATAAGCTGTCGCATTTTGGTCATAATTACTAGATTTTAGTGATAATTACGGATGGTCATGTGGTTTCTACTTTCTTCATTTTTCTGGCAGTTTTTGTTGGATGACAGGGGAGACATTTTGCCTGTGAGAAATCATCACAACAAATCTCATCGAAGGTTTAAGTAGGCACAATTGGGGAGAAATAGGCTTGTTAAATAGAACTTATAGAAGCTGAAGTACTGTGTTGAAAGACGTCTTGCTGCTGAATAATATTGACATACTGTTTGATAGCAGTAAAACGTGAACTATTTTACAGCATGAATAGCTTCGGTTATGTAACAGAAGTGTAATTTCCGGAGTTTTGTTTGAATCACAGTTCTTGTGATATTCAGTGACATTTGTTGATACTTTTGATAATGTTTAAAAGAGCCACAATACAAAGTAACTTATGTCACTGTATTGCTGTTTTTGGCCATGTGAATTTTCTTCAATTGCTCCACATTCATTGTACAGTGTGAATAGCTTAGTTTGAAACTAAGTGCATCTTTTGGTGTTGTTATTCGGAAGCAAACTATGAACTTGACCCCAGCGAGCTCTGTCATCCTTCCAACAGATCAGCCAATGAGTCATCGAGTATGTCAACTCTCGACGTCTCTGATGATGATGATTCAACACAGTACAAGGTAAGTAATCTTTTGAATGATTAACGCAGTACTGATTTAAAACTATTGCTCAGATGTTTTTTTAAAATAATTGTTGTTTTTTGTAGTGAAGTGGTTTCAAAAAGTCTAGCAGTCCAAACAAGAATTGAATGTACAATATAAATAAAGTATTTGCAGTTGTATTTGTGTGGTTGAAGTTATGTTAACTAAAGTTCTAAGTTTTGCATAAAAATGAAATTTGTTGTGGGTTTTCTTAGTCTATAAAGAGCAGTTTTTTATCACTATAATGGTGGATTATAGCCTAGCTTATAGAAGCAGCATAATGGGTATAATGCCGTGTTTTTTTAAAAAATTTTGTTTATAATTTTTGTGGTGTGTCCACAGTTTTGGTCGTCATTCTCTCAGGGCACTGTGTGGAAATTGTGCTGGATTTAGTTGAATATATTGTAATTGTACAACTGTTGTTGAACAGGCTAATGCCACAGAACTACAGCACACTGGTTATTTACACCGACCTGCCCTGGGCACTAGAACAGGTGAGTTAGTTTGGTACCGGCTTGCTATTCCAAAGTTCCACTATTCCGAAAGTCCATTGTGCAGATACGCGCCACAGTGCTAACGTTTGGATTAACGTTAGGGTTAGGGTTATAGGGTTAGGGTCAGCCTTAGGGTTAGACTTAGGATTAGTGGGAATAGACTTTCGGAATAGTGGACCTTTGGAATAGCCGACCCGAATCGTTAGTTTATATCTGGATCACTGCTTGCTATGGCCATGACCGTACAAGGCAGTGATATAAATAGGGCCACATGGTGCCGTGCAATGCCAAAGTCACACTTGTCAAAAATTTGGACTTCAATTTTCTTGGCTGTGAACTCTAGATAGTAATCATCAGATATTAAACTGTTTTGAATTTCAAGATTGGAAAATTTTAGGTTCTGTTGGCAAATGTCTTTGGTTTTCACTTATGGATCTTTTAGCTTCTGTTATTAAAAAGTTTTTCCCCTGTCCTCCACTATACAGCATTATCACATTGATGTCTGTCTAGAGGATAACAGGGAAGATTATCAGAACTGCCATTATGTTAATTACATATGCACGCATATAATGGAGTTCTTACAGTTTTATGTTTAGGTTTAGCTTGTTTTCTTTTGTATTTTGTATTTTGTGTTTCTGTAAACTTACAATTCCATCATTATTGTAATTGTGTGCATTCCGCCTGGAAAGGCCGTCCCTGAAATGACCTATACTGTGCCGGGTGGGACGTTAAACCCTACTCATTCACTCACTAAAAACTTTTTTGCTAAATTTTAGTGCAGTTTAAGATTGGACAAAAATTACTACCTGGAAGAACATCTCGAACAGCATTCTGCCTTTCATTTTGTTAGCCAATGATGGCTCAAGCCATCATCTGTCTGTTGTCTGTTAGATTATAAATAGCTGGAATATAGGACAGCCTTTTGTTTAGACTTAACTGCTTTATATATTGTCATGCAATTACTTATAACAGTGTGTGTAATGTAATGCTGTCAGGAGAACTGGTGAAAAGATGGTGTGTGATTTCAAATGGAATGTTCAGTGCTTACGAAGATGAGAAGGTGAAGCAGTTTAGCTAATTTCAACGTTCATGTTCAATTTTGATAAATTCTGTCAGTTTTTGTAACTTATTTTTATATTTTCTTGCTTTGTTACTCAGGTTGATCTGAGTCAGTATCTGTGCTTTCATTTTACTAATTTTTGTAGAAATTTAAGCAGGCAGTTGTTCGCCCTTTGCTTAAGAAGAGTGGTCTTGATGCTAGTAAGCTGAAGAACTACTGCCCGGTGTCGAATTTGTCGTTCCTCTCTAAGTTATTAGAGAGCGTCGTCCTGTGTCGACTTCCAACCTTCCTTGACAGCAACGACCTGATGCCGAAGACCCAGTCTGCATACCACCGCATTCACAGCACGGAAACCGCAGTCACCAAGATTTTCAATGATTTGCTGTTTGCAGCGGATGGTGGACAGATGTCTGGCCTCTGTCTACTGGACCTGACAGCTGCTTTTGACACTGTGGACCACACTTTGCTGTTAGACTGACTTTAGTGTCAGTTCAGTTTGCGTGACAACGTTCTCAAATGGTTCCAGTTATATCTGTCAGAGAGAACATGGCGGCAGTGCATCGCGTACAGTTGACATTTTTTGTTTTATCCCGCAATGATCGGTGCTTGGTCCGCAGCTGTTTATTTTGTACACTGCCAACCTCCCCGACGAAATCAACGAACATGGAATCAACTTTCATGCGTACGCTGATGATTTACAGCTATATGTACACTGTGATCGCTGCGACACAGCTTCAGCTGCTGCACTACTTAGACACTGCATTACCGACGTCGGTGACTGGATGTCCGCTAATTGATTGAAGCTCAACGCAGACAAAACTGATCTGTTGTGGACCCGTACAAAACACAGTCTGTCACTACTTGATGGTTACAGTCCAAGTCTGTGTCTTGGAGAAGATACTATCACTCCCAACGAGCACGTCCGTGTTCTTGGTGTCACCATCTCGTCTGACCTCAGTCTGGATAAACATGTCAGCAATGTTTGTGCAGCAGGATTTTTCAGGCTTCGACACTCCCATCGTGTTCGAAGGTCACTTGATTCTGACTTGGCTGCGACACTCGTTCATGCCTTTGTGTCATCCTGCGTGGATTAATGCAATGCAGTCTTTGCCGGGGCGCCGAAGAATGTAACAGACAGGCTACAACGAGTGCTGAACATGGCCGCACGCATTGTCAGTGGCAGACGGAAATATGATCACGGTCTGGCGGATCTCATGCACAACGATCTTTATTGGCTTGACGTTCCAGACTGAGTGAAGTACAAGCTGGGTATGCTATGTACCGATGCCAGCACAACCAAGCACCTCGGTACCTGATGGACCACTGCTTGCCAGTCTCTGGCGTCGTTTTCCGACAGCATCTGCTTTCGGCCAGCAGTCACCAACTTTCCGTGCCACGTCATCGGTTCAGCACTTACGGCCGTCGGGCGTTTTTTGTTGCCGAACCAACTGTCTGGAACTCACTGCCTGATGACCTATGTGATCCGGAATGTTCTACAGACAATTTTCAGACAATCGCTGAAGACATTTTTGTTTTCACAGTACTGGTGTGTAAAGTGCATTAGAGGTTTTTAACAATAATGTGCTATATAAATTGACATTTGACATTTGACATATGGTCGCTGATAAGGGTTTTCAGTTTTAAAGAGTGGATTTTTCTTAGGTTGGATGCTCTTACCCAAGTAGGATGGTTTAATTTAATGTTTAAAGCATCGGCATTACTTGCAGTCAAGAGATTGCAGGTTTGACTTCGAGTATGCTGTGCAAACATGAGCCTACAATCAAACAGTATAGGGCCTAGGCTGATTTGTACTGTCAGATGGGCTATGGTGCTCTGCTTTGGAACTGTGTGCAAACACAGCAGAAAAATGTCACCACTAGATGCGATTATGTGTTTTTGTTTGCAGCCAGGGCTTTGCCCGCAGACCCCACTGGGAGGGAGGAAGGGGGGCTTTAGCTGAGAGATTACAGTGTTTCCCAGTTTCCTCGCTGGATCAATAAAGGGCTGTAGGGCAGTTGAGCCTTTTTCTCGGGAAAGTCTGGCAATGGGCTTGTTATAAGTCTTGCTGCAGTGTCTGTATTTATGTTGTTGTATGTTTATGTCATGTTTCATGTGTTTTCAGAGCAATGTGGCTAAGGATCTTATTGATTGTTTAGAGGTTATAAGCATCTGTCACGTAACAGACAGCCGGTTAGTCCAGTCCCCAGTGTTTGTTCTTAATACTGATGATAGGGCTTCGTATTGTTTGGGGCATGCTTATGTTTGATGCAGGTCAAGTTTTTATTGGTTTGTAATTATTACATTCATTTAAGCAGATGTTTAATTAGTTGCTATACCAATTTTATTGTCATTTTGGACTGTTTAAGTGAAATACATGTAAATAAAATTGCTAAATTTGTTCATTGGTTGTACTTGCAATGTAAACTAACTAGTGGCATGGCTCGGTTTATTATGTAACTCGTAAACAATTGCACAGTTTGTTGGTTTTTTAATATAGATTTGATAGAGCGTAATCATATATGCTTTTGTGGCTAGAACTCCACAGAGGACTTGGATATGTGGGAACTCGGTCTTTAGGCAGCATCTGAAAACTTCTGTTACACCAGTCAGTACCTGGACACTTATGCACATGTGGTCTTTGTAATAATGCTGATTATTTAAGTTTTTATGGTTAATGGTTAAACAGTATAGCTCTTTACACGAAATCCATCTCAGACTTATAAATGAGTACGGATAATTACTCATATAAGTACGGATCTTCGTCTGCCATATGCAATCACACGATGTTATCTGCCACCCGATCAGGTGAACGTGCCTCACCATAACCGCAGCCAAACAGGCCGGTACTTGATTTACCTACCCCGGAGGGATAGAAGGGTGAGTTGATTTTGGTGTTGGTTATATATCAAGATGGTTTACCTATCTGTAAACAGTCATCTTCCATCCATGTGCCAATTTCTTGATAGCGACACAACCTGGAGTCGAACCAATGACCTCACAATCATAAGTCCAATGTCCTAACTGTTACACTACGAAGCCAGTTGCACTATGAGTTTTCCAAGTAAAATCATCATGTTGGTTATGATGATGATGATGGTGATGATGTTGTAGGTACTGCAATGCGTTTGAGTTGCGGACAGTTACTCGACAATCTCAGAGCTGGTCGTATATATTCTGTGCCGAAACAGTTGATGAACGGAACAAATGGATTGCTGCCGTTTCCAAGGTTTGCTTACATTGAGTTGCATTTTAGCGGACATTTTGTAGCACATGTACAAAGCGACAGAAAAAAACAAGCTGAACTAAACTTTCTGTTCATCTAAAGAGTGTACAGCATGACAGAACTGATATGCAAGTTGAGTTGCATTTCATGGACTGTACAAAGTGAACAGACCAAATTGCACTGCATTATGTCTATGTATTTTTACTCCCTGCATGCTATGTTCCTAATGTAGCAAAGAGGAGTGTATGAGGTTAGTGTAATATTGAGGACTGACCGATCGACCAACGACCGACCTACCTCTGTTCCTGGAAGAGCCTTCCTGGAAGAACTTCAAATGGCCATATCTCCATAACAGTGCCAGATAGATGCATGGTCACTATGGAACAACCCATAGCAAGTGTTGCATGGTCACTGTGCAAGCTACCAGCATCGACGTGCTGGACTGCTTTAAACAAGCATTGGAGATGTTTCTGCTATAAGTGAAGTTCAACTAACAGTACCTCTGAGGAACATTCTGTAGGGGCTTTATAGCGAAGACTATTACATTAACATTAACATTAAAAAGCGAATGTACAGGCAGTTTATTACCTTGCATTTTATTTCTTGAATTATACTAAGCAAGTTCTGTTTATTTCAGCTAAGTTTTGTTCATTTTGTTCACTCGGTATGCATTTCTCCGTTTATCAGAATTTTTTGTTTATTGGTGCCATTGATGGGAGTTAGTACTGAGATTCAGAGTCATATTTAAGTGGGGGGGATATTAACGCCTTCATCCCAAAATGTTGGGAAATTTTTACACTTGTCAGATCAACAAAAACACAGCATTAGATGAAAAAGGTAAAGGGTTTATACTGCGCAAGACCGGTAGCCACAGTATACAGGAGCTCATTCCTTCTCGATATTCTTGAGCCAGGGAGTACAAGTCGAGATTGCATACATCCTTGTTGGATGGGTTATTCTCTAACAGAGACTCTCTGCTTACCTCTGCACGTTGTGCTACTCATTTTCTTGATTCAGTCAAGGTGGATGAAAGGCTGAGTCGACTTTGACGGGATTTGAACCCTGGACTTTTCGATCCAAGTCTCAGTGCTCTACCGACTGAGCTATCCCACCAATCATTACATATAAATGACAGAAAATTTAGCCGGGAGATGTGTTTTAAAAGCTGTAAATGTGTCAAAATGCATTTGTTGTTGGGGCTGTGCCTCAGACTCTGCTCAGAGAAATTACTTAGGGAGCTTACAGCACTCTTGCAGACCCCTTAGCTAGATTTGAGGAAGAAAAGGAATGGAAAAGGGAAGCTGGAGGGAACGGAAAGGGAGAAAAAAGAGAGGAAAAGGGTGATGGAGGGGAGGTAAAGGTTGACACCCTCTGAGCAAAAATTCTAGCTACAGCCTTACTTAGGTAGATGGCTGTTAGCTGGTATGCCATGTCTGTATTGTGGCGGTTTAGCATAGTTGGTAACGTTGTTGGTTGCATCAGCAAAGTTAATCAACGCCGGACCCAGTTAGTATTTGAGTTGGTGGGTAAACCGTCTCCGTATGTAGCCAGCCACCCGGGTCAACTTAGCTTTTGTGGGTAGGCTCAATGAGGACCGGTGAAAGCTAGGACAAAAACAGGCACACCATGTGATGCACTAGCTCCACATCTGTGGTCTTGCAGTGTAAACTGGTGTCTGGCTAAGCGCTAAGGAAATAGAGAATATCGGCGCCGGCTTATGGACCCCTATGGCTTTGGAACAACTTTACGTCTCTGCATCTCTGTATTCAAAGTATGTGAATATTGTAGAACGTTGCAGCCGTGCTGGGCTGTAACACGTGGCATCAGACTGGGGCTGAAATATTGCGAGGAGGAACAGTATATGCACGCCAAACTATCACTTCGTCTGTAAGTCTGATTCATTGGTGCAGATTTTTTAATGGAAAATTACTGTCTTTGTCAACTACACAGTGTGTAAAAGGGAATGGCTTTGGCATACTTTGTGTTTGCTTATAATGCTACATTATAACTGTACGATACATTTTAGCAAAAATAGGTGTCGATTGGCTAATGAATTCATTAATAATTTTTAGCTTTCCTGATTTTTATTCATTTTTGGTGTAGTTATACCTGAGAAACAGAAATTGACGAGCTGACATCACTGTGATTTTTTATACATTACTAACACAGGTGATTCTTAGTAGAATGGATTTAACCAGGTTGGTACAGAATTTTCCATCTCGGTATATAATCAGCACACCAAGGTCAAATCAGCCTTCCATTTTTCTGGGGTAAGTAAATCGAGCACTGGCCAGCTTGGTGGGGTGTGTACTGTGTTCACATTTGTTGGATGGCGGGTAACACTGTGTGATCCGTGTGGCAGGTGATGCTTCATAGCTCTGCATTGGATTGTTTATAAAGAGTTACATACACCCGTTTAATCTTTTTGTAATTTTTTTGTGCTTGGAGATACACTGTGTTTCATAAAAAACCAGACCCCTAAGGCAGGTCGGCATAAATTTATCAAAACAAGTTCGCCTAAAATGATTTTCACACAGTGCACTGCCATTCAGTTGCGGATTCATTGTGCTTGAAAAGTTTGGTATGGGCCGAAAGAAACCGATTTGTGATCTGGCTGAACTGAAGCAGCGACTTGTTAAGGTTTGAGCTGACTTGGAACAGACGATTGTGGACGAGGCCATTGACCAGTGGAGGAAACGACGCAAAGCCTGCGTCAAGGCCAAAGGACAACATTTTGAACACTTACCATAACTTTAGTCGTACGTGTAGATTGCTTGTACCAACGTTTTTTCAATATTAAACCCATTTTCTTGAAGTTATAACAAGAAGTTTCAGGGTCCGGTTTTTTTATGAAACACAGTGTATATACGTTTGGCTTGTGTGCAGGGTTGGCATCGCACCTGGGTTCAGTTGAGCAATAAAACTCTGAGCTGCTTTGATAGCAAGGTAATGTCTTAATGCGCTAGCAGTATTGTTTGTTGGTCTTGAGTGCTGATTGTGTTTCTTGCTTGTGTAACGTGTGTCTATCTGATATTTTCTCAAATTCTTTATCATAATTTACAAGTGCACACTTTTTCGCATTTATATTGCTTTCTTCCTATTCCAACACTGTCTGTTTATTTATGTAGTGTGTTCATTTTAGATTTTATTTGGGATTTATGTATATTTGTGTTTACTTTAGTGTGATATCTAATACCCGGGTGAGGCAGTTTTTGGCCCAACTGATATATGTCAGCAGTCTCGTGTGAAAATAATGAATTTCTGTATACATATCTGTATGCATATAATGGCATTGGCCGTAAGTGAGCCCTCAGTAAACCAGTAAACAGTACTGTTTCTTTCCCTTACTGCTGGCTGTCAATGATGAAATGTTTTAGGTCGACTGTTTGACTGAGTTGATCTAATGAAGCAAGACAGTTAGCTAAGCCATTTTACCATCCATTCGTACTGTTGTATGTTCGTTCATCCACAAAAATTTTTTTTTCACAAGAAGTTCTTTTTTGCGTTTGTCTAATTTGAGTGAAATTTGATAGCGGTAGAGGTAAATGAGTGCTACAAGATTATATGCCATGTGGCCTGATCTAAGGTCAAGGCCAAGGTCATGAGACTTTTCAAGGTTAGAAACTCTTTCATTTTTAAAGTCTTATCTCTTCCACCATTTGCTGTGGTAGTTGACAAATGAATACTGATTTTTAAACAAGAGGACAATATCAAAATTTTGTTGGGCTGGATTTTTGATATTTTACCTATTTTTTGTGTCACATGACATTAAATTTTGCTGGTATGTAATATTGCAACACTGGTATGGCGGAGTTGACTGTAGTCTCATACTGGGCTATTTTTTGTTCTGATTATATTTCCTGTTGCAAGTGGATTTTTTTGTTCAGATGGAAACAGCTGAGGACATTGATCTGAGAAAATCAAAGTCTATACGTGAGTGCTTTCTGCTGCTTTTTGTATTTACAGTGAAACTTTTAACAGAAGCCCCTAGCTTCTGTTGGAACAAGTTACTTCTGACCGCGGCTTGTATTAGAGACCTGGCTTCTATTAGAAGTTTTACAGTAGTTTTACGATAGCTATACTATCGTAATATTTTTTGTGTTGTATCTTACTCTAATGTATTGAAAAGGATATCTGACGGTATTTTACACTCTTGTAATGACTTGCATTAGAAAGTATTTATTTTGAATTGCTCATTTATTATTAGCATGGTTTCTACAGTTGGGGGAAATTAGGGGAAAGTCAGGAAATAATCAGAAAATCACAGGGTTCCTACAGCTCATGGAAAACTGGAAAATGTCAGGGAATTTGTGTTGTCAGGGAAATGTCAGGGAAAAAATATTATTTTTGAAAGATCAGGGAAAAGTCGGGGAAAATGATCTTGGATCATGGAGACTGCAGATAACTGTGATTTTTTTGCATCTCCAAATAGTAAAAAGCAGGCGAATTTGCGGCTTCCATTGAACGTCCAGAAGCTAGACCTCTTTCAGCTTCAAGGGGGCTTTGCCTTCTCACTCATGACCAGGGGCCAAATTTTTAAAACTTTTCTAAGACATTTTCCAAAGATCTTCCTATGTCAGATGATTTAGGAATTCCAAAGAAGTTTTCTTATCCGAATTGTCCACGGCTTTCTTTGTGTTTCCAAAGAACTTCTTCTTTTTTATCTTTCTAAACTAGTTCAACCAATCAGATGCGCTTATATCGACCATATGACGTAATCAAAACTTCTTAGGAAAACTTAGCACGTCCACGGGAAACGCTTTTTACACACCGCTTCGTTTTTTAAAGTTGACCGAACGTCAATTTCCTTTACTTACTCATTGTTGTTTTTACCACAGCACTACGCAAATAACCGATGACGTCACATATGACGTCTAAGCTAAGTGTCAACATTGTGTACTTTTTTGCAAATTTCATTTTATTACACAGTTTTCTCCGTGTAGGACAAGGTTAGTGCTTTCCTATATATTTGCCTAAATTTTTCCTAAGAAGTTTCACCCTTTCTCAAAATCTTCTTTGGAAGATCTCAAATTATTCCAAAGACATTTTCCAACGAAGTTTCGAATATCCACATACTTTCTTTGGAAAAGAAGTCTTATAAAGATCTTCCCAAGAAGTTTCAAAAATTTGGCCTTAGGGCTTCTGTCGTTTGCATATTGCTCTATTAATACTGTTTCATTACTTAATACCATTTATGACATTTGTGCGATAGGGTTATTGTTTCAATAATGTCAGGGAAATTGTCATTTCACTGCTGGAAAAGTCAGGGAATTTCGCTACAGAAAACCTATAGGAACCTTGAAATCAGAAAAAGTCGGGGAATTTTTTCATTTCAAAGTCAGGGGAAAATAAGAGGGTCAGGGAAAATCAAAGTACCAGGGTGCAAAAGTTAACAAAGATGCAGAAAAAATTTTGAACTGTTTTATGCAGACTGCATACAACAATTCACAATTTTTTTGCTGCTTGCTTCGCTCGCAGATTATTTGTCCTTACACTTTTAACTTCCCCCACACCTCTAGTCAGCTAGGGAGGAGATACCATTTCCCCATTCCCCACCTCGTCGACACCTGCTTCTGTTTGCAAGATATCTTAAAAAGCAGAAGTGTTCTGTGATGCTCAGAATGCACCAAATTTGTTTTTCGCCGGGGCTTTGCCCCGGACCTGAATAGGGGAGCTCATAACACTTCCCCAGCCCTCTAGTCAGCTAGGGAGGGGGCTACCCTCTCCCCATTGCCCACCCCGTCGACACCTGCGGCACCTTATTTTGAGTTAGGGGGAACTTGCTTCAAGAACTTAGAGGGATAGACATCCCTGAGTAACGTTCTTTCTCACATGCAAGTCAATCTCCATGGCAGTCCTTGTATTCCTGGTATATTTGTTTTGGTCATAGAAAGAACAAGAAATTTGAGCTAATGCTCACGGGACACGCGAAAGCCTACAGCAGTTCCTGCCTGCAGGCAGTCGCCATCTTAGCTTGGACCGTTTTTGCCTGATCCACTCGTGTGACAGACAGACAGACGGACGGACAGACGGACAGACAGATGGAATTGTGATAGCTAAGACGCGCTGAAAGCAGTAGCTGCTTTCGCATGTAAAAACGAAATTTAGCACCAAGAGTCCACGAAAATACACGATTTGACCCCCAAAATTCCAAAAAAATTTCTGGGGGCTGGGCACTGCCCCCTTCCCAGACCCCTCCCTCTGTGGGGAGGGGGACACACCCCACCCCCTTGGCGCCTTCGGCGCTCGACCTTGCCCCCCCAACTTCAAGTCCTGGATCTGCCTATGAGTTAGGCTGATACCAAATTATACTGCTTGGTGAAAGAGGCACATGTGTGTGAACAACTTGCCCAA
>Ga0209367_1003466_pt1 | contig 21464 bp, 11 predicted proteins | sample WorMetLIZISLAND2_FD_187412 | JGI IMG/M metagenome (GOLD analysis project Ga0209367, IMG submission 187412) | Marine gutless worms symbiont microbial communities from Max Planck institute for Marine Microbiology, Germany - Olavius geniculatus... ...
TTGTTTATCAACTATCATGCCTTTGATTAAGAACAAATCTGGTGACTCTGCTGACCTAAATAACTACAGAGCTATTGCTATCTCTAACTCTGCAACTAAAATAATAGAAGTTGTGCTTGCTGACATTATCGAATCTGTTGACAACGCTGATCTGTATCAGTTTGGTTTTCGTAAAGGTCTCTCCACTGGTTTATGTACTAATGTACTTAAAAGCACTGTCAATATTATTATTATCGTCAACAAGGTAGCCATGTTTTCTGCAGTTTTATCGATTTCTCAAAAGCTTTTGACTCTATTGATTATTGGCTATTGTTTTATAAGATGTTGGATTGTTCTAGAGCGGTTATTTAGCCTACAATATTGCAATTAGGCTGCTTTGCTTCTGGTATAGTAACCAACTGGTGTTTGTAAGGTGGCAAGGTGTTGAATCAAGATGTTTCTACATAGCTAATGGTGTTAGGCAAGGTGGTATTTTATCGCCGTACCTGTTTCGCGTATATGTCAGAGATCTGATTTCAGAAGTTGTATTAAGTGGTGTTGAGTGTGGCAGCAGAAGTGATTTTATTGTCAATCTGTTAGCCTATGCATACGATATGGTTTTACTCGTTCCCTCATGGCGAGGGTTGCAATTCTTACTATCAGTCATTTACAAAGCAGCTAAGAAAACTGATATCAGCTTCAACACGGAAAAAAACCGTTTGTATGATTTTTAACCCAGATGAGAAATGTAAAATTGTTACTGATAATTTCTTTCAGTTTACTTTTGCTGGCTCAATGTTGTCATTTGTGCAGCAGTTCAAATATTTGGGGCATATTATAGAAAATACTTTGTGTAATGACTGTGACATCAAACGAGAACTACGTTGTTTGTTCACTAGGACAAATATTCTAGTTAGAAAGTTTAGTAGATGTTCGGTTGCAGTTAAACTTCAGCTTTTTAAATCGTACTTGTATCTGTTTTTATGATGTGGCCTTATGGCATAACTTTCATGCCGTGTACTTGATAAGCTAGCGTCTGCCTATGTCAGATGTGTGAAAATCTTCTTTGGCTTTCACAAATATAGCAGTACCACTGCTATGTTCATACAACTTGGGCTTCCTACTTTTAATACTGTGTTATTAAATGCTCGTGCTCGTTTTGCCACTCAGCTGAATGCATTGTGTCAAGATATTTGTAGACCGATGGAAAATGGTAATTGGATTGTTTAATCATGCTCTGTGTTGTTTTTATGTTTGTGTAATTAGGCCCAAGCAGTGCAACTCAGTTATAGCTGTGCTCTATGTTTTTGTGTTGACTGGCGAGTAGCCTCTTGTAGATTTGTAGTTTTTTTCTCTATCTTTTTGTAGTTGTGTAGTTTTTTCTTTTTGTAGATCAGTGTTCGTGTTTTATTATGGGCCTAGTGCCTGCAATAAAAAGTGATTGATTGATTGATTGAAAACCTAAAAAATCTTGGTATTTCGGACCGACGTTTCAGCCCTGTCGAAGACACATTCCTGCACAAGGCACCCAGCAATTTTTTTACAATAAACATTCAAAAATTGGCTAACAATTTAGCACATGATCGAGCGTCTATAGATCTAAGGATCAGAAGTAATGAAACATTGCAACGTGACGTGCCAAGAGGCAGGCATGATAATGAACTGAGGTAGCCTAGAACAACCATGCAACTATTTCCAGTCCGTTATTTTGTTTTGGTTGCATAACAGTAACATGAATGTCATAAGCAAGTATTAGGCCTATTTCTAAAATTGCACGCTACTGCAGAGTTATTTCATCATGGGTCAATGGGTCACTGGCACTACGTGACCCATCCAAAATGGTGACCCATTTGACCCATGACCCATGACCCACTGACCCATTTCCATCTCTGCAGCGAACACCTGACGACGTCCGTAGCATCATGGATCGCCAGTCGGCCAACCAGCACCTCAAGCCTAGCAAGTATAAACCATCACGCATAGCCGGTCAGCAAATTTTCTGTGCAGGCACGTCGAACTTACCACCCATATTCTACACTAATTTTTAGTGTTCATTTTTGTCACACATAGGCCCCTATCTTTGAAAAACTTTAACCTTAACCCAAACCGTAAACCCTACACGATAATATTCACACGAATTCTAGTCTTCGGGTGCTCGTCGTACCGCGGCAAAGATAGGCCTATTGTAATTAGCATTTTCTAGGTGGCGACATGCGTCATGTCAATCAGTGGCAAGCTCCCCCCACTCTGCCGGAATAATTGCCTTCAGGTTTTTGTTACGGCTGCCGGATTGATAGTCACCGCAAATTCTGTATAGGCCCTTTTAGTTGTTATATCGTTGATAAGCGAAACTCGTTGCTGAATCTTGTTTCCAGCAACACTGATTCCGTGTAGATTTAGCCCGATCTTCACCGAATTTTCCCTACTCATCATAGTAGAAAATGTGAACGAAAACCCATAAGCCCTAACTACGCCATTCTTACTAGGCCTTATAGGTCTAAACCCATGCCGATTCTGGACAGTTTCGTGAATTTAGCTGTTTCATTATGCCTACTACACATTGCGTCCTAGTGGCTTTGTGTGTTTAAAAAAGTTCGAGGGGGCAGAAAGTTGGCAATATTCCGACAAGCAGCTGCAAATTTTCGACAGAGAAGATTATGAGTATACTCAAAAGTTTAATTTCGCCCGCGCACACATTCCGCCTCTCCAATAACAGCGCAAAATTTAGTATGTGTGAAACAAAAATTTCGGACAAGAAAATTTTGTGACAGCCTGAAAATTAGGGAAAAAGGAGAAATTGGTAGAATAGGCCGCTGCCACGACGGCAGTTCTGTGTTCACCTGCCAAGACGGTGTGCATAGTGCTAGCTTGTGACGTGTCAACGGAGTGTGTCATCTGCATACTGGCGCACGTTATAAATGTTGCATAAACGTAATTATTCTTCAGGGATCTAAAGCGTCCTTGTTTACAGTCCTCTCGATGCAGTAGGCCTAATTCTGCTACCGGTATGACCGGTTTTGTGAATTATATTGTTTTGTCGCTTTATTAATTTGCTGCATCTGTGTTTATAGCTATAAGCTAGACTGCACGCAAGAAGACGAAAACGGCGTCAGCGGCACGTCACCGACATAAACGACATAGGCCTAATATGATTCAGTTTATATGCTGTGCACTACACCAATAGGCCTACACAATGACATGTACTTAGCTTAGTCCAAAATTTATAGGCATCACACGCATGCACCGTGGTATGTAAGTGATATCAAACTTTTGTTCACATTTCCGCCAAATACTGCATGACAGATTTTAGAAGAAATTTTAGCTAATGCTCACAAGACGCGCGACAACTTATAGTACTTCATGTTTGCAGGTTGTCTTGGTCTACGTCCATCCATTTCGTCGCAATTTACTCGTCCTGGAGTGTGCGATGCAGCCAAAAATTGCAAAAAAATACTACAACCCCTATATTGGGAATTTATGATCGTTCAAGATCATCAATGTTGATACCAGTAAAAAGCTCATTTATTTTTTTATTATTTTAATATGTAATAAACACTCGCAACAAACGAGCGAGAACAATAACATAGAAAAACAGGGAAAAAACTACAAATATTACTAAGGGAGACAAAGGAAACACAGAAAATACATGCTAAACATAGAAAAACAGTGAAAGAAAAAAACTGGAAACATTACTAAGGGAAACAAAAGAAATACAGAAAAAAACCATGATAAACAGACTACAAATAAACAAACTAATAACAGTTGCTAAATAAAATTCTATAGATAAATGTCCGTTTGTGCAGTTCAGATGTTACATGATCCATTAATAAACCATGACCTATATCTCTTAATTCATATTTGTTAAACTTAGCAACCGGTAACAGATGATGTAGACAATGATTATCATAAGTTGCTTTATAAAAAAGCTGGTCATCATAGCTTGCCAATAGCTCTTCTACAGTAATGATGAACTCAACATATCCATACTTGAAGGCACCCTTAAACAAACTATTTATCTGAGCAATTTGTGCTTTAAGAAGGAAACTATACCAAGAGGGGATCACGTAAGTAATTTTGCTAACTATTATAGCATAAAAGACATTATCTAACATATCTCTAAGCTAAGACCTTGACGTTTAAGGACCTTCAAGATATGTAGCCTTTGACTAGAGACTGTCATTATATGATTAAAGTGTGTAGCATCACCAGTGCTTGTTATGATAATCATCGTCGTCATTCGGTACAGTAGACAGGATGCCCGATGACCGATCTTCACATGTTGACGAATTGAATAATTATCTCCATGGCATGGCTTGAACACTTGTAGTGTCTTGTATTACCGTTCCACGCATACTGTATCTTTTGTCTGCATTATATTTGTCAAATCGTCCTTTGAAACAGTTGACCGTTAGTGCATGACCAGTGACCACTTCTTCTGGGAGATTGTTCCATAGGTTTACTACTCTATTGCTAAAGAAGTTCTGTCGTAACTGAGTTCTGCTACTTTTTTGTCAATTTCAAAGTGTGACCTCTGGTTGTCAGACTCGCTGATTCATGGCATGCAGTGGGAGTAAGTCAGAGGAATCAACATTGTAGATACCATGCCTACTTGTATACTTCAGTAGCATCCCAACTGGCTCTTCGGTAAGCAAGTGATGGGCCTGATGGCAGGTCTATTTCCCTTAATCTTTCTTCATATGACAGTCTGGCTAAACCTGGAACCATTATTGTTGCTCGATGTTGAACTCCCTCAATCAGATCGATGTCATGCTTCAGACACGGATGCCATACTACATTACCATATTCCAAGTGTGGTCGAACAACATTAGTAAACAGCCGTTTCATCAGTATCCATATACGTGAAAGTTCGTCGAATCAGACCAAGCATCTGATTTGCTTTTGAGACCACACGTGAACATGTGACACATGGTTTGATGGCTTCAGGGAGCTATCTATCCATACACCTAAATCTTCCTCTTCATCAGTTCTGTAGTTTGTAGGGTAGCTGATTCCATGGTATAAGTCGCATGCAGATTTCTTGATCCTCCAATGTGCATGATTTTATATTTTGTCTACATGAAAGCGTAACTGTTTATGTTGAAACCACACAGACAACTGGTCTAAATCCTTCTGTGATGCCTCTCTGTCCAAGTGATTGTCAGCTCTTCAAAACAATTTTGTGTCATCAGCATACAAAAATATCACTGATGTGATTAAATCTGGCATATCATTGATGTAGCACAGAAAAAGCATACACCTAAAACTGATCCCTACGGAACACCACTTAGGATCATAATCCAATCTGAAAAGGATCCAGCTTCACCAACTCGCTGCTTTCTGCCAATGAGAAACTGTCTTACACACTCAAGGAGTTTTCTGGATACACTGTATCTCTCCAGTTTAGTCATCAAATGTATGTGTAGAACAGTATCGAAGGCCTTTGCGAAGTCCAGATAGGCCTACACCACGTCGATTGCTCCTCCCTGATCCATAATTTCAGTCCACTTGTCAAAAACCTTCAGTAACTGGGTAGTACAAGAACGCTATGAACAAAACCGTGTTGATAGTCAGAAAATATGCCACTGTCAATTATGCATATTAACAGAACGTTCCGGACAACTTTTCCCAATGTTTTACAACAGCATGTCTATGTGCCTATCTGCAACCATTTACCCGCGAAAGCAGCTACTGCTTTCAGCGCGTCTTAGCCATCGCAATTCTGTCTGTCCGTGTGTCACACAGGTGGATCAGTCAAGACAGGGTGGATCAGTCAAAAACGGTGCAAGCTAGGATCACCAAATCTTCACCATCGGCTGCCTGAAAGACTCTAATTTCAGGAACCGTAAAGCTTTTCCATAAACTCGAAGGGGGTCACCCCGAACGAGAGCGCTAAATGAGAGGGGGGTGGGAGAAATTTGCGATTTTATCCAATAAGTCGCTGTATCTCAATAACGGTGCGAGATAGGCTTAGGTTACCATTAATCACTATGAAGTCGTACACTCGCTCTCGATTGCCATCGAATTCAATGACCATGGATGACTTTGAACGCTAAAATAGGAGGTTTTATGGATTTTTTGGCAATTTCTAGCTGCGAGACACATTTCAAGAGCAAATTGCAAAAAAAACAATTGAGATAGACATATATAGAAAAGCTGCATATGAAATTTTCAGCAATGAACGTAGATTTCGATGGTCCAGGTCTCGATTTTCTATGTTCAAGAAAACCTGCGCACGAGGGCATCAAAGAGCGGTACCCCCGCAAAAAAGTCGTTATTTTACCGTTGTTGGCCAGTCTTTCGTGAAAACGGTTGCAGATAGGCATGGTCATGCTATCTATCACAACAAGCACTGGTGACGAGCTTTTCAGTCGTATCAACAAGATGACGTTGAAAGACCCTAAACTTTTGAAATAAGGGGTTTTTATTGATTTTTGCGATCTTCAGCTGCAGCGCACACTTTAAGAATGAACTGAGACGAAGTGGCTGGAGAGAGACCGACAGTTTGCGAACAGGAACTGCTATAGGCTTTCGCGCGTCTCGTGAGCATTAGCTCAAATTTCTTGTCATGCTAGACGAGCCAACAGCGGTAAAATTTGTACTGAAGTATGGCATAATAACACTGTATTTAATATCACTTTTTCTTCCTTCAAAGTCAACAGAAATAAGCACATCATATACTGCATTATTATCATAATGCAGGCAAAAAAACATAAAAAACAAACACTGCCAAACTAAATGCACCATTCTGCTGAAATGTTAAATGGCAGACAGGTAAACTATCAGCAACGGAATCCTATCACAATTTAGAAGTAGGTACAATTACAGCAACGTTTTCTACAGCATCATTTACAGTTAATGGACGACAGTGCTTAACAACAAAAAACAAGATCTAAATAATTTCTTAAAAGTCAAAAATAAATCCAACTAGAAATACGTTCTGTGGAATGAGGTATCTGTCCCACTGCCATTTACATAGGCCTAATCCAGTGATGCAGCCACAGCAAGTGAGATAACCAGGTGGGGTCTGGAGAAAATGGAACCATAGAGCACGAACTGGAAAACGTTGTACACAGCTGACGTTATCATTGGTTGACACCACTTGATAGCTTGTTCACTGAACTACAATCAAGTAAATAACAAATGATACAAATTCATCTTTGTTCACTGATTTGTTTAAAGATATAATCAAGTATGAAGTAATCGTAGCAATTCTGCACAAAAAGCTCCATCTTTTTCAATTTTTCAATTTCGGCCAGAAAAATATTTTGCCTACTTAACAAATTTAAGAGAGATCTAGAGCCTCCATCAAGAACAGTACTGGCATCTGGCTAACATGACAGATTGTTCTTTGGGCTGAATCTTTCCAAAAATTGGATCCAGGTACCCTAGATCCAAATCCTAAACTGGATTACCAAAAAGTCTAAATAGTTGATCCCTGGACCAGTTTCCAGCCAGCCCTCCATAGCATTTCATTTTGATCAATACTCATACATAACTTGCTGAAATACACCGCAAAGTGTCAGTTGAGGCCATACCTCATAACGGTAAAGTATCTGGACAAATAATGCAGAATCCACAAAAGAAGCCCAATAACCACCAAAATCTCACAGTTCCTGCCCAACCCTTTTGAAAACTAAAAAAACAAAACCCGCTTACAACGTTTTGACTAATCGAGCTGTCAGATAGGATTTTCTGACAATTTTCCGACAACCGAAAATTCACGGGAAAAAGGGCAACTGTCCCCTAAGTAGAAAAAGGGCAACTGTCCCTGCTGCTCTCCTCCCACGTGCCACGATGCTACAGAAAGTAACAACGGAGTTAACTGGACACACAAAAGTAGCAACAAATGTGACATGTATCGTACTGAAGGCTGCAAGCGAGAATGACATTCTGAACAGCAACGACGGTCGACTGATCATTTTGACCAGTGATGAGGTTTCTATCAACCACACAGTGCACCATGTCTACCTCACTGCCTGCACACACAGCATCATAACCATCACCATCGTGAAGGTCAAAAAGGTTAAAGATCGGATATAGCTCTTTATGGGAAACCCATTGCAGAGCTACACAGCTACAGTGTTAAAGGTAAAGGTAAAGGTTGTCAATTTGTATAGCACATCATCGTGAGCATGCGCACGCCTCTAATGCGCTTTCGTCACTAACCAGAGCCACCTGCCGCACGGCCACCACGTGCAGCCTGCAGACACAGGCTGGCGCAGTGGCCGGCTAGGCAACCCCAGTCAGCTGTACCAAGGTCCCCACCTTCCGTAACCCATATAAATGAGTTACTACTCATTTTACCGTCCCACGGAGGGCAGAAGGCTGAGTCGACCTAGCTGGCAGGCTTCGCACCGAGATGGTTTACCTGCCCACAGGCAGTCACCCATCGCAGTACTAACCAGGCCCGGCATAGAGTAACTTCGTTTCAGCCGAAACGCACTACCAACTACGCCACGCCACCAACCAGTGTTACCAGCCACCAGACATAAGTGAACGTGTTCCAGCTTAACCCCAGCCAGACAGGCCAGTGATCAATTAACTGATACACCCCGAATAGATGGAAGGCGGAATTGTCGTTGGTGATGGTTGAATACTTAGATGATTTACTGTCTGCACACAGTCACTCATCCACATAGTGACTGCTGTATAGCCACCTAACAAGGAGTCAAAGTCCCGGCCTCTCGATCATAAATCTGACACCCTACTGCTACACCACCAAACCACCGTGATCACTAATAACAGGAAATGGGTAAGATTCTGACAATTCCAAAACCCCTCAACTAAAACCAACAATAAGGCAAAGTTGGTCACAAGTGAAAAGGACACATTGCACTGTCTTGTCTGAGGAACTAAACCACCTTTAAATCAAGAACATTTTCCCACCAAAGTGGTAACCCAAAATTCGGAGACCAAATGCAGTATGTAACTAGCCTGTTGTCACCATTTTTGGTGAATAAATAAAGATGTCTATATGTCAAATAAGTTTTTTTACATCATAAACAAGAGTCCATCTAAGTCAGTTAGTACTCGACAACAGTTCATAAGCCAGCATACTATGCTACTGAAATGCGTGAGAAATGCTGTATTATCCTTCTGCTTGAGGCATTCTGTGGCATTTAAAATGTGTCAAGTTCTTTTTCAGCTATAGCTGGCTAATCACTAATATCAAATGCCAGACTAAGACTAAGACTCACAGCTGTAAGTGGCAGAATGTTCTTTGATGAAGTCCTCTGGAATGACCGGCAGTGAACCAAAGTACGGCAATCGTGCCAACTCAAATACAGAAGTCTAAATCAACGTACACAACAACCAGTGTCTGCAATCCTGGAACTGATTTGTCAATCCTTGGATCTCGTTTTCGGAAATTGGCTCAAATTGGTCGGTATCCAGATAGTAACCCTAAGATACTTATTTCATTCATAGGACAGACTAGGTCATCAAGCTGTGATTGTGACTGTCAAAATGCAACTTACAGTGGACAGCAACATCTTTTGCATGAATGAAATATTTTATTAGATCCTAAAATTATTTTATCATTTAACAGTTATCCAAAGTTTTTAATGTAATCCCGAAATCCTGTGATTGGAATGCTATTATGCTACCAATCCCAAGATTCAGGATTGGTGCAAACGACCAGGATCCCGGGATTCAAGATCCCAGTATTGCAATCACTAATAACAACAGCAACGTAGTAAATCAGCAGCCAACACAATATAGCATGTAGTGCCATGATGGCATGACAGTTAGCACTAGCAGATCCAGATCAATTTTTGCCATGCCTTTTTGTTTTCAAGTTAGGAGCCCACATGAGATAAACAGACAAATGGATGGTTGAAAAAGAAAAGACGTGCATTGTAGCCTATTAGAACAGTTGCATAATGAGATAAATGAATAGGCCTGAAGCTCACAGCAATTGACTTGTTGAAAGCACCACAAAATGTACAAAACCACCAAAAGCAGAAACTACAACAAGATATCATTAACATGTGGCTGTCCTAAACGGGCCACAATATGCATTCTGCCTTTCTGTCGGACTGTAAGTCTCTCAGTTCTGTATGGGCTCGTAACTCTTTACAAGAAAATGCAGGAAACCATTAATGTGAACGTCTGCCAGGGCAGCAGTGACTGATGCCAATTCCCAGTCCGTAAGGTCAAATGTCAGACAGATGACCCCACAATCTAGTTCATTATGTGCCAGTAAGAAAGCCCTTACAAAGATTTTGAAAGTGTTTAAAATTATGCTGCAAGAAACTAACATATTAGGTTGATTGCTTGCAGCATAATTTTATGTTGAACATAATATACCTCACACATGACAATGCAACATATTTCAAAAATGTTAACTAAGAGTTGAAAAGCAGTGCTCAGACAACTTTTATGACTTACAGGGTGGGCCAGTGTGCCATTGAAAGAATTTTGAAAATTGGCCGATAATTGGTGAAGATATGAACAAAAGTAAAGTGGCACGTTTTTTTACGGCCTATGGTGTAAATACCTTTACACAGTTAATTAGTTTTTACACACAAGCCTACTAACGATAACAAAACCCACCGAAGTCATACTATATCCTTTAAATTTCCAACTTCCTTCTCTGTTGGTGGCGGAAAACAGACCAGCAACACCCATTCCAATTGCACATATAGGTTCTACACAGACAGCAACAGTTAAGATGAACCAGTAAATTGTCTGTTGAAACAGTTAGTGAAGAAACTAGAAGTAAGATGAATGGAGAGGTTGACAAAAATTACAATTCTTGTTAAACAATAAAACAGCTGACATATCAAACATAAGCTGTGTACAACTGTCCGCTCTTTGGATGTAAAGCCCAAGTGTAATTAGTAGGGCTGGTACTGATTAAAATTTTTTTAATCGATTAATCACCAAAAATTAACCGCGATTAATCGATTAATTTCGAACAATTTTTTTTTCATTTTGTAGTTAATGCAAAAAAAACATGAAAACTGCAAAACGCAAGTGTACTTGTTACCGTTCATAAAAGTTGGAAACGTATAGGCCTACTTGTACACTATGCAGTCAGTTAACATGCATTTCAGGCTTTCAGCCAATCACGCAGACAAGTGATGTCACATTTTCGGGCAAAAGAGCAGCACGCATTTTGTTCACAATGTAGCTGCTTTCAACCTAATGTACAAATTAGTGATGTTCACACGTCCAAAATTTAATCGAATTTTAATCGATTAAAAAAAATTAATCGAACAAATTTTTAAACTATTAATCGATTAATTAATTGTTAATTTTCGCAGCCCTAGTAATTAGTGAACTAGAAAGCAGTCACAGCCCACAGGTACCTCTGCCAAGACAAAGCTATTTGCCAGGTGCGTCACCATCTTTGCTTTGCCAGCGGTTCCCTTATGCCCCCTTTAATGCAATGGTAACAAAAATTTCAAAGTGATCCAGAATCCAGAATTTCTGCCGGATCACGCCCAAAATTGAATCACTGGTAGTTTGTGCCATGCCCGACATACCCTCAAAATTTCAGATAGATCCGTCCATAACTTTTTGAGTTATCTTGATGTCACAAAGTCTGGCAAAAACATTACCTCCTTGGCGGAGGTAATTACTCCTTATCACCTGGAGCAAGTTACTGTTAATTATTAACAGTTACCGGTAGCATATCTCTAAATATTTACATTTTTCTGATAGACATATCACCCAAATATGACAAAAAGTAAAATAATTGAGTTTGAAGTTGGAACAATAATGACGATCAACACTAGAGCTGTCAAATTAATGCATTAACTTCATGAGTTAATAAATTAACGCACATTAATTGTTTTAACATGCATGAAAAAAATTAATGCATATAAGTAAATTTACTAAATTCTGTAAAACAGGAGTTCCAATATTCCGGTAAACAGCGATTGTTTAATGATCGAATAATATTCAAATTAAAATTGTTTTGTTACCATTCCATCACTACTATCACAAGCCTGCGACACAGCCACGAGTTCGTTGGTCGTCATTTCAGTCACCCTGTCGATGCAGTCCACCTACAATATCAGCAATATTAATGATGCATTATTAACGCATTAACGCATGCATTAAAAAAATAACGCAATGCATTAACGCGTTAAAAAATAAATGCTTCGACAGCTCTAATTAACACCAAAGCAGTAATTATGAAAACTGCAAACTGGACATGCAGTAGGTTACACCAGAAACAAGCCTGTTACAGGCCATAAACATAAAGTCGTTTTCATAAATGTGTATATCATTCATAAAATCACAAAAAATTTAGTTGCTTACTGTTTTCTTCTACAAAATGTGTAACGATGTTTCCAAGTTCTGTACTGCGGGCCAAGTCTCGAACAGCACCGGGCGAATGAGGAAACAGCAGAGCTGAGTAATGACTTGCTGTCACATGCATACAACAACAGTAAAGCCATATCAAACAATCAATCAATCATGAGACTTATTAAGAAAGTAATATGCATGGCTCTGTAAAGCGGTAACACGGTCTCATTCTTAGGCACTTCTCCATCCAAATAGTACAACTTGGAAGTCATTTAAACTTTTATTTTTCCATCCCTAGGATTTTAGTACTAAAGAAGTCAAAGGTTTAGAAAATAATTTAGTGAAATAACTAGTACTGACTACACTGTGATACCACTGACACGACCACAACCAATGCCACTCCTCACCTCCAGAATGTGGGCAAGTGGAAACGATATAAGGGTAGTGAAAACCTGACAGGAAGCCGAGAAGGTGTGCTTTTATACCAGTAAGTGGATTGCAGTCTGTGGACTCAGACTGCAATTCACTTACTGGCATAAAAAAACTAAAAAACTGGCATAGGAAAGATAGAGTTGACAAGAAATCTGAGCTAATGCTCATGAGATGCGCAAGAGCCCATAGCACTTCCTGTTCGCAGGTAATCTTGGTCTGTCTCCATCCATTTCGTCGCAATTCACTCTTTTACAGCCACAAATTGCCAAAAAATCACTTAAAATTAATATTTTTGGGGTTCAAGGTCATTCAAGGTCATCGATGTTGACATTTCTAAGAAGCTTGTCGCCAGTGCTTGTTATGATAAGCAGCATGTCTGTGCCTATCTGCAAACATTTTCACACTAGACAAGACAACAGCGAATATATAAACACTTTTTAGAAGGGTACCCCTCTTTGACACCCACGTGCGCAGGCATCTTTGAATCTAGAAGGTCCAAACTTAGACTGCTGAAATCTACATTCAATGCTGAAAATTTCATATGCAGGTCATCTTGGTCTATCTCCAGCCATTTCGCTGCAATTCACTCTTGAAATGTGTGTTGCAGCCTAAAATCGCAAAAAATTCACTAAAACCCCCTATTTTGAGAGTTCAAGGTCATTCAAGGTCATCGATGTTGACATTTCTAAGAAGCTCGTTGCCAGTGCTTGTTATGATAAGCAGCATGTCTGTGCCTATCTGCAACCATTTTCACATTAGACGAGACAATAGCGGTAGAATAACGTCTTTTTAGGAGGGGTGCCCCTCTTTTGCCCCCTCGTTCATGGGGACCCCTTTCACCCAGTGGCATGAAATTTTGTCACGAAATACTAGAGACACCAAGCTATCATAAAATGAAAACCCGAAGTCTCTATCTCTACTGGTTTTGAAATGGTACTGGGTCATGACAGACGAATGGACAGACGGACAGAATTACCATAGCTAATACGTGCGCCGCTATAGCTAGCTAGATAGCTCTTGCGCGTAATAAAAATGTAAATCTGCCCATGGCTGCGTAATACAACAGAAGAAGAAGAATGCAGAAAATACAACTTGAATTAAAAGTGCATTCAAACAAATGCACACTCAACACAGTACATACCTTCAACAGCCTCAAAACTGATCGGCTTGGCGTAAGATTTACTGCGAAATTCATTCATCCACTTTCTCGAGTTGTCGTCTTGCTTCACATAATCAATTGCTCCTCCCTACAGTAGAAGCACAAATGTACACCTCATTGTTTTCACCAGTTATCACCATATATCAAGTAAAAGTTTTGTCAAACGACACTACTAGACAGAGCTGGTAGTGGGCCAGCCAAAGTTCAATATATTTTTGCGGCATCGCGTGTTAATAGCTGGCATCCAAGGTCAAGGTAGTGTAGCAAAACCTGATAGGAGTGGTGAGAACATTAAGGATCATTTTGTTGCAAATTGTCTGCCAAGTCTGCCAGTGAAAGAATTTCGAAAGTTGGTCAACATCTGGCAAAGATATCGAAAGAGTTTTGTGGCATGTTTTTGACAAATGATGTAGATTTTAATCAAAATATCACAATTTACTTAGTCCGAGTCCAAGTCACGAGAGTCCACGCCACATCCAACATACAAGGATCCAAGTCCTAACATTCCAGGGTATAAGGACTCCAGTTGGACTTGAGTCCACTGCTTGCCACAATCAAGTATTACACCACGCACTGCATATCATCAACATCATCATCATCATCATTTGGTACAGTAGGCAGAATGCCTGCTGACCGATCTTCAATGTGTTGATAAACTGAATAGTTATCTCTACGGCATGGCAGTCTCTAGAACACATAACTGGTCAGGACCAGAGGCATCGAAACTGCAGGGTTAATGGGAGTGCTTGCCCCCGTAATGTTAAAAACACGATTCAAGCAAAAGTATATTTTCACTCCCATAAGAATTTACCAAGTTTATTAGCTGACTGATCTAGTCAAACACACAAGTTTGCATAGCAGGACTGCAGAAGAGCTAAACTAAAAGACCGAAAATGCACTAAAGCTCTTCGTGACTGGGGCTTTGCCCTGGGACCCGAACCCCACTGGGGGAACTTACAGGGTAATGAGTCGCTATAGCGAAGGGCTGCCATAGCAAGGGGCCACCATAGCAAAGGTCCCTGCAAAAGCAACAGTCACACAAATTCCAAATTTTAGAAAAGCGGGCAAATTTGCAGCTTTCTTTGAATGTCTAAAAACCACCAGTAGACTCTATTCCGATAGATGCTATTACGACAGACGCTATTCCAACACGTGCCATTCGGACTAAAATTTATGTCGACAGATGCATCATTACGCCTTACATCCACATTCACCAGAGGGCGACAATTTCACGTGTGATGTAGTACGATTTTGTGCTTAATGTTAAAATTACAGTTGGCGCTTACAGGTACGGTTAAGATTAAAGTTAGGGTAAGGGTTAGGGATCGGATTAGGATTAGGGTTAGCATTTTTCAAAAATTTATGTGACAATAATGCACACCATAAATTAGTGTACAATATAGGTAGTAAGTTTGACGACGGTGCATATGACTACAAAAATTGCTAACAGCTGCCCGTGACAGTCAACTTAGTAAACCTGAGGGCTAGTTGGTGGACTGGCGATCCATGAAGCTACGGCCGAGGTCATCAGTCGCTCGGTTGTCGCCATAGCGAAAGCATTCGCTATGGCAGCCCCTCGCTATGGTAATGGGCCGCTATAGCGAAGGGCCGCCATAGCGATGTTTGGACTAAAATTCACGTTGACAGACGTGTCATTGCGCTTTACATTCACATTCACCAGGGAGCGAGAATTTCACGTGTAATTTTGTGCTTAATATTAAAATTACGGTTTTCGCCTCCAGTTACGGTTAACAATAGGCTTGGGTTTAGGGTTAGGGTTAGGGATCGGGTTAGGGTTAGCATTTTTCAATGATTTATGTGACAAAAATTCACACTACAAATTAGTGTACAATATAGACAAATGAATTTTATTATGCACTATGGTTAGCATTTTTGAAAGATTAATGTGACAGTAATGCACACCATAAATTAGTATACAATATAGGTAATAAGTTCGACGGCAGTGCATGTGCCTACAAAAATTGCCAACGGCTGCCCGTGACGGTCTACCGGTACTTAGACCTGAGGAGCTAGTTCGTCGACTGGCGATCCGTGAAGCAACGGCCGAGGTCGTCAGTCGCGGTCGTTGCCATAGCGAAAGCCGCCGGGTCCTTGCGGGACACGGTGTCTTTCGCTATGGCAGCCCCTCACTATGGCGGCCCTGGGCTGTAGCGGACCCAAACCACTTACAGCGCTAACCCAGACCTCTGGCTGGTAGGTCTTACTGCCCCCCTCCCAAAGAACTCCACCACCGGCTAAGCCCTTCTGGCTTCGAGCCTCGCATTGCCCTTGTGTTGATTTGGTTCCACTGCCCTCCTCCCCCCCCGACCCTGTTACAGGCAGTGTATACCTGCGGTGAAACCAGCTGGACATTGAAAGCTGTTTGCGCCAGGCCGAATGCTTGCATAAATGACTGTGCAGAAACACCTGCAATACGGTCAGCACAGAACTATACTAAATGAACAAATTAACAGCTGAAAACAACCAAACAGTTACAATACGGTAACCATGTATTAATTTTCACTCTCATACTGAACAATACAAATAAGTATCCATATTGTAACAACAAATAATCATAAAAGAATCACATTACAGGCAAAAATGAGGAAAATTTTATTGCCTAAGTCCATTGACACAAATATGTACAACTCATAAATACCTTCTACAGCTGAAGTGAGCACAAATAAGCAACTTTGACGCGAGGATGACATTTTATTTCACTGGGCGTGATGTCATTAATACAACTAATAGTTCAATTCATTACATTATTAACTGTGCATAAAGTTACAGCTAAACTTCAGGCAAAAAACCTGCCACATTCGGGTTTGTTTACTTACTGCATCAAGCGCATGCGCAGTAGCGCATGAGTGGCCATCGTCAATAAACAAACTGGAATGTATGCGTAAAATGTAAATAAAACTACGAAAGGTAAATTGCTAGTTTTAATAGGCCATATGTATGTTGTGTGACCGTAGTGATTTTAATGCGATGCGAATTTTTGTGTTATGCTTTAGCTGCGAATTTCTGTGCTGGTGTACTTTGCAGGTCCTCTGGTAGAGTAGCCATGGCACAGATTCAGTATATTCATTGCTATTGAACTCCGCTAACTCCATAGGCTAGGTAGAGAGAAGCTATGGCAAAGGTAATGGAACTAGATTAGTCTTGCATCTATACTATGCTGAGCCTGTCATCTGTGCTTTAGCGTGATAGATGGAAGAAATTTTTGTTTAGAACTAGATATGACGCTCAAGAATATCATGAATGCGGGTAATTTTTGAGGCGGGAGTGTGTTGAGTGATCTTTAGTCATGGGTGAGCATACTATTTTATATGGTATTTGTAGAAGTACACTGAGCATAGTTCTGAAATGTTTCGTGTTGACTGCTTGCAGAAATGTGTTGAGATTGAATACGAAACCCATCTACTGGCCAGAGGTAATATGGTCAAAGGTAGCTGGAATTTACCGAGCAACTGATGTTGTAGTATTTACTAGATGGAAGCACATCATCATGTCTGCAGCATCTGATCACAGCGACAACATGGCAACTAACCATAGCCATGGGCAGCCTTGTTCTCCGATGTCACAGCCAATGAATTTCAACACAGCTTCTCATAATCAGCCTTCTCATGCATCTGGCTACAGTCAAGTGCTACCGCAGCAAAGTCATATGGTAGTTCCACGACAACAGTATAGCGCTTCAGATCAGAACATGCATTACAGACAGGTGCAGGGGACATTAGCCGATCATGCTTCCAGAGTTGATCCAGCATTGACTGGTGAACATGGACAGTTGACGTCATCTATGCAACCAAATGCTCCTACTTACTCCGAAGTTAAATTTCATCCGAGGCACAGTAGCTCACATGATTATGGTAATATGTCTGGGCTAGTGGTGACCATGCCGGGTCAGGTGCATCACAGTCCAAAAGCAGTACATCAGAACATGGAAGGAATGGTTGTTTCTGGACATGTACAAGGTAGGGATGGACATATGGCTCATGGGGGATACTATCCAGTAGCATATCAGGGACAGCAGCAGCAACACATGTCGAACAGTGGACAGATTTCATGGCAGAGTCCTCCAAGGCAGCAGTTTATGCAAGGTGCTGTTTTGAGACAGGGTTTTGCACCTGGAGTACCATCAACGTTTAACAGCCAGCCATTTCGAGGACAGAATCAACAGTATGCAGTGAACCAGCATGGTGATGTTTACTATCAACAGCAACATCAGCCTATTTACAGTGAACTAAATAGTGGCCACCCCAGAGGCATGTTTGTTCAACAGCAGCACTGCATTGGTCCCAATGGACAACGATTAATGTTCACCAGGCCGGCTATGCACATTCCTCTCCAGCATCACCAGCCACGCATGTCGATGGATGCCCAGTTTGTGTACTATGCCCCGCACACAGGCAGCAGTGCTCCCGCTCAGCAGATGTCACCACAGTTATGGTCGGGGGAAGCTTCAGTGATGAAACCAGGCGTTTCTGTGCAGTACTGTAACCAGCAAGACTGGCAGCAGCGGCCAATGGTAGTTGCATATGGTGGTCCGTTACCAGGCCAACGCATGCCCAGTTATCATCACCTGTCTCCCGAACCTCGGATGGGCGCTGAGTTTTGCGATAACTTTGCAGGAACGCTCCAACAGCATTTGTCTCCATCTCATCATTCGCTTCTTGCAGCGGGATCGGTGCATTGTTATAGGCCATCGTCAAACCTGAGAATGGGTAATGCTAGCATGATGTGTGTGCCGGATGAAAGGTATGTTGAAACTTGTCACATGCAAGTCGATGGAACTCCTGTCAGTGCTGCACCGGTATCTCAAGACTACGTTCCCGCTGCTGTTACTATTGCTAATGTCGGTACAGCAGTCACCATATCCAGTACTTCTGGTACTGTTGTCTTGACAAGCGATAGTTCTGTCTTGACAACTACTAGTCATCCACTGGAACATCTGGCCAATTGCGGGACATCGCAGTCACATCAGTCAAGTCCGATCGTTACAGCTGCCTCTAGTCTGTCGTCATACAATCATCCTGGATATTACGTTCACGAAACTAATATGATTGGATCACAGTCTACCGGAGAATACTGCAGCTATAATGCAGCGTCGCAGTACGTTTCACACAATCAGCATTCGGGCCAGCAGCATGTTAATTCATACAACTTCTGCACTTCACCTCCCCGTGGTGTACCATATTCTGGCAGCCCGCACTATCCTCCACAGTTTACGAGGTGTGCTCATCCATACCAGCCTCATCATGGTGCAGTGCATTGGCAAGCACAAGTAGTTGAACATCCTCTGCACAACTGCAGAAATGTGTTGCCCGATAGAGTTGCTAGTCATCACCATTTAGAACAGGAATCACTGACCACCACAGCCAGTAGTACTACGTGCAGTGAGTCTTCTAGTGTTACTTGCTCTGCACCCAGTGTTTCTAGCCCAGCATCTGTGATCAGTGAGAATGTCAATAAACATTTTGACAATACTGATAATGTTGGTATTGCAAGAACTAACATTGCAGTGCAGTCTGCTGTTACCGATACAGGCAACCATGTACCATCATTAGGTTCACCAAATTCTGTGAAAGACCACAGTACTCATTGTTTATTGGCTGCAGTATCTTCGAACTGTAGTCCAATTTCTCTTAATGTTATGACTGCAACGGGATCTGGGGTGATAATGCATACAACCTCTGCAGTAGATTCTACTTCTGTGATGGCAGCGAATGATGCTGCGAATGACAAAGTTCCAGCGCTACTTGTTCAGGATAAACCGATGACAGATGCCATTTCCGGTCCCCCCGGAACTGAGTCACAGAACTGCCTTCAAGTCCCTTCCAGCGCCTCATGTAAATCGTCAAAAGGATCAAAGCGTAGTGGTTCTCGGAAAGGAACTACGAAAACGAAGAAGAGAAGGCCTAGTCTACCATTAGACAGCAGTGATAAATTTTGTGCAGTAACATGCACTGATGGTGCAGAAAGTTCATCTGACAGCATTTGTACAGCCTCTGCAGTGAAGACAGCACCAACAGCTGAATCCGTTGACCGTATTTGTTCCGTTACTTCTACCTGTATGGACCAGACAGCAGTCGTTGTGCCATATGGCTGGAGGAGACATGTCGACAGCAGCAATGTTGTATACTACAGGTTGTTATTCAGTTTATTATGTTGATAGTGACTGAGTGGGTGAATGAGGAGTTTCTTAACAGCACATCAACACAGTACCAGTTTGCAGCATTAACAACGTAACCTACTTCTTATACCTATATCGTAGTTCATTAGCCTATACTTGCAGTGCTAAATTGCTAATTTATACTGATAAGCTATGTTATTATGCTATGACTTTACAATATGAACTGATTGAATGTGTTAAGCAAATGTAACACATATTAACTGTATGTGGAATAAATTCAGATTATGTTGTCAAATTATATTTCTGGTGTTTTTGTGCTTGTCACTGTTCTTTGATTACTCACTTGTTGACTATCAACTGGTTCCTTACATACAGTTAGTTCAGTTGTTGTAGATTGTTAGTTTTTGTGTGGCTCTCTTTATTGATCATTGGCTGCACTACAGGTCTTGCTCATCTGTCCATTTCTTTGTCCCGTGTGGTCTCCTCAGAAACTAAATGGTTCAAAACAATTGGTGTGAACATTTCACAGGGCAGTAATAGTTGGTGTGCCAATTTTAAGCTCAGTAGATCAAAGATAGGCAGAAAGCCATGTAATATATGGGGGCTACAGGCGCTGTGCCAGATAGTTTTCTAGTTCACTATAAGATGTTGATGTCTGTGATTTGTGACAGTCCATCAAATACATGTCTGCGGTCGCACGGTGAAGTCCGCCAGTACCTGCTCAGGGATGGGACGTGCAAGTGTGGTCTGCAGTGCCCGCTGGTCGTTGACAAGACATTCGTCTTCGATACACAGCGAGCACAGTCAAAGCACTTGCTTGCTGATGATATCAGTTTAGCATCGGACCAGTCGAACAGTCTCTGTAATCACCGACGCAAGATTCTTGCCGTGGCTGCATTTCAGCAGTCAACTGGTTTTCTGCTTACCAAGCCAGACACTACTGCTGTATCTCGACTGCCTGTACCAGCGCAGCACTCAGCTGAAGCTACTGGTAAATCATAATTTAACTGTAAAATGTGGCACTTTACTTTTGCCCATATGTTTACCAATTATTGCCTAATTTTTAAAATTTTTTTTCACTGGCACACTCTGCAGACAGTTTTCAATAATGTGGTTATTATATATCCCACCTCACCATAATTTATGCATCTCTACACTACCTTGTGAAGTATGAATAAAATACGATAATAACGAACAAGCATTTTCGTAAATGAACAAAAAACATATCATACCAACATTGCAGTGAATGATCTGTATGACATTAAACTGTGTGGGTCTAACACAGTTTAGTGTCAAACAAATCATTTACCGCAATTTTGGTCTGAAGAGTCATTCCATATGAAATCAGCAAAAATCTGACAATTTTCCCACCCAAAAATTTTGATTTTTTTGAATTTTTTCCCAGATGTTCTCCATATCCTTTTATGAAAAAATGCAAAATATGGCATCCGTATTCCTAAAACTCACCGAGTTACGCTCATTTATAGTTGACTGGGGTTG
>Ga0209367_1003467_pt1 | contig 21463 bp, 9 predicted proteins | sample WorMetLIZISLAND2_FD_187412 | JGI IMG/M metagenome (GOLD analysis project Ga0209367, IMG submission 187412) | Marine gutless worms symbiont microbial communities from Max Planck institute for Marine Microbiology, Germany - Olavius geniculatus... ...
GGGGAGGGGGAAGGAAGGGGAAGAGAGTGGACCCCCCCAAGGATTTAGTGAAATGACGCCACTGTTTAGGGGGCTACTTTTTTGTCTCACCCTGTATATCATCATTGTATTGCTGTTAATAGTAGCGACTGTCAACTGTATATATGTCCATGGGCGTCGATCTCTATGGGACAGGTAGGGGGCATATCCCCCAATATTTTGACTGGGGGGATTTTAGGGGCCTACTTTTAAAGAAAGGGGAAGGGGAGGAGAAATTTTAAATTTTTACAAAAATGTGAATTCTCAAATTATTGGCAGCTCGGTACAGTTGTGTTAGATTTGTTCGTGTCATTGTGCAGGACATAGTTGTAATAAACGTTTACAAACGCGTTCTAGTTATGTATTTTTCATTAAAAAACGCGTTTGCAAACGCTTTACAGACTGTTTTTAAACTGTTTGTTGCAACTACGGTGCAGAGTATTTCGTGATAGATGGTGAACTGCATTTCAAGGTGGACGCTGGTAATGTGCATGTGCAATTCCGGATATAGTAATAGACCACCTCACCTAACTGGTGACGTCATTTTACCGTGTGTCGTTGTGCAGGGTATTTCATGGTAGAAGGTCAGATGTATTGCGAGGCGGACGCTAGGACGGCTTCACAGCCCGGTGCCGGTCAGGGCATGCAAGCTGTACCAATATACAGGTCTAAACAAATCAAATCAAAATAATGTGTCTGTAATAGAACAATGATGTCACATCAGTGATAGCAATTGTACAATAAACGACAACACAAAACAAATAGCCATTAACTATCACAAAACATCAACCAACCTATGAAATTACAGTCAGTGAGATGTGACAAGTATTATGTTGTAACTTAGTCCATCTCTTAAATTATAATTAGGATCTGCTGGTGGAAGGAGAAGATGGATGTTTTATCGTTCTCACCCGCAAATCATAATGCAGATTATATCAACTTACGAGTAGATTGAGACTGTGTGCCTTTACTTAGCAAGGTTCTATTTCTTGCTTACATAATACTTGTTTATTATGTGATGCGGCGCATAATGAGTCTTGCCCGTCCGTCCTGTCTGTCCGTTACTTGCAGGCTCCTACCTGGAGAAAAAAAAGGTGCAGAGATGTCAGAATTGGTGTGAACGTTCCGCAGGGTTGGCAAGAGTAACGGGTGTGCCATTTTACAGTGCATAATGGTTGAAGGCAGCGACGTAGAAACTGGGGGTTCAGAAGTTCAATGAACTGTAACCTCCGGGCTACTGAGAGCCCTGAGCGAGGCAGCACAAAATGAGGCCAGAAAATGATAGGCTCTTGCAACATAACAATGAGAGACCCTTGCGCATTCCACGTACAATTTTCTGTAGCAGGAAAGGTGATCTGAAAATACAAAAAGACCCAAATCAAAACGTTTGGTGGTTGGGTCTTTATGCTAGAGACCTCATCGGGGAACTTACAGCTCTCCCTTGGCCCCCTAGTTGGTGGGGATCTTTGCCACCTCCCCAAAACCCACCCTGATCGCAATCCTTCGGACTTTGAGGTTCGACTTTTAAGCCTTGCAGTTGAGGGGTTCTGTTGAACCAGGGCCCCACACATTATTGCTACACCACTGGTTAAAGATCAGAGGACGGTTGCATAATGTCGGCACTGAGCCGCTGACATGGGTTTCTATTGTAACAGTGCATTGACGTGTATTGTGGTTGCAGATGAGAACAAATGTGAACAACGTCCTGACATGACACTCTGAGGTGTCACCTGCTGATCTTTTCAATCTATTGTAAATAGTAAATACTAGTTAGTCACAATTAAGAGTCTTAAGATCCGGGGCCTAATTTACAAAACTTCCTAGGTCGTTCCAAGGCAAAACCTAGGCAAAAAGTCGACCTAGGAATAGTCTATTAAGAAAACGAAATTTACAAGCATTCCTAGGGAAAACCTAGTAGCAACATATGCAAAAAAACAACATAGGGCATTTTCAGAGGTCAGTGAGGCAAACGTTCAAAAGTCGATTCCTAGTTACCTGTGAATTGCTCAACCTAGTGAGGTGTTTTACTCCTAGAAACTCCTAGGAAGTTTTGTAAATTAGGCCCCTGAATTCCAGGCTTTCCCACTGTTAATTGGCCTCAGCAACATCGTCGTGCCTTGCTTTGTTTTAGATTTTAGTTACGTCCCGCCTGCTGGCATTGAACGTCGAACAGTGCAGAACTGTGATGGTTTCTAATAGCAAGACAGTTAATGTAGGCCCTAACACAGTATGTGCTCTGTACGCAGCTGGTTTCTGTCTAACGGCAGAATGTGATAGGCCTAAGTCAGCGATGTTGGGTCGCGAGGAAGCTTCGGGTTAATGTTGACCCAAAGACTTGGGTTCCCACACCTTTGTTGACAAAAAAATCCAGGACTGGCAAGACTTTTTCAGAAATTTCAAGACTTTTAAAACGTTTTTTTTCCAGTAGCTTATCGAAGCCCACCAACGTTTATATATAAAGACAAACAACTGCTACTTACTGTACATCCAATGCACAAAGTTCTTTATAATGCGTGTGGAAAGCCAAATATTTGGAAATTTATCTCATCATTGCATTTCAGTAAGTGGTATACGTTTATTTTGAACCCTCAGTAAATTCGTCAACTATCCGGGATTTTTATTTTCATGACTTTTCAAAACCTGGAAAAACCAAGGAAAAAATCCAGGACTTTCCAGGAGGCATGTAAAGCCTGTGAAATTTTATTTTGTGCATCAGGAAAGTAAGCAAACTGATTAGTGATCAGTTTGTCTTGATGTATGTTAACACTTCCATGTATTACCTGTACGATTATACATCTGAATTGTCGTAATTAAATCTGTGATGAATATCATTGTGCATAATTGTCCCCAAAGGCTGAAGGTAAATGAATTGTTTCTAATCTCAAATCGGTTTGTTACCAAGTTGATATATGAACTGTTCATGCCTATGTGATAGTCATTGTTATTGTAAGTACACTGTCAAAAAGGATCTCAACACTATTGATCGTAACTTGAAGAATAACCAGACTTTTTATAGTGTTTAGTACAAATATTCCTGAAATGACTGGCTATATCAACGACTGTTCAAATTCCTACCTCACCAAGCATCTGTAACTGCACTACTTGGGGAAATTGGAACTAGCAAAATGTCAACTTTCATTCAACGCTGAAGCACACATTGGGTGAGGTAAGAATTGTGCCAGGCATATTCGTACCAAAATAATTAACATCTGTTAATCCTTCTTCAAGTTATAATCAATAGGGCCTAATGCTGAGGATCCTTTTTGGGGATAGTGTCATAGCTAGTGAGTAGCTACTTTGTTACACACATTTTTACTGTAGTTGTTTCACTGTTGCCAAGCTGCACCCAATTGCCAATGGCCTTTTTTCTTGTTAATGAGTCAATATCATAAAATGATGTTGTTTCCGTTTATAGCTGCTCACTTTATCAACTTTTTTTGTCAGTTTAATTCGCTGATGGGCAAATGAGTGAATAGCATAGATACAACTGCATCAACACAAGTGAGAAGACGTGAATCAGAAGACGTGCTTTTGGTCAGCACTCAGCAGCACCATGAGTTAAATAAGTACAAATTTCCAACAGAAGAGATTATAGTGCTCAGAATTTCAATTTTGCCCCCAATTTTCCCCCAAAATGAGGGATTTTTGGTCTCAAAATTTTGCACTTTGGATGGAAATTTTTTGACTCCGACAGACCAAAATTCAGGGGCAACTGCCTGTCCCCTCCATGCCATGATGCTGCTGCAAATTATGCACAGATGAACGCTAAGTGCTTGAAAATATTCAATAAAATATGCAACCATACACAGTGTTAAGTCTATTATTCCACATTCATTACTCAACCATCTCTGTCTGTGAAATAACAGCCGTTTGCCTGCATTCAGCAACAGTTATTATTAATTACATTGAACCATATTTGCCACACTACCTGCCATAAAATTCAAACTGCACCAGGAAGACAAAATTCACAGAACAGCGCTGCTGCAGTCACAAATGGAAGTCGATTTAACAATTACAAGTTTATGAATTTGAATAATTCTTGGCAAATATATCGGTAATTTTTACAGTGACAATGCTAAAACTAGAAAAGCACTCAGAGAGTGCAGACCTCCGCCAAGCATGTTAACCGTGCGTCTCGTGAGCATTAGCTCAAATTTCCGGATCACCCCCAAAATTGAATCACCTGTAGTTTGTGCCATTCCCGACATACCCTCAAAATTTCAGAAAGATCCATCCGTAACTTTTTGAATTATTTTGCCAACACAGAGACAAACAAACAAACAAACAAAGTCAGGCAAAAACATTACCTCCTTGGCGGAGGTAATGATATGGTCTCAGTGGCACATGTTAACAGGCAGTAATGACATGATAGATAGCAAATACAAACCCAACTGCCTATACATTGTCCCAGTAAAAATGCCCCTAGAACATCATCAGTAACTGTGTTAAACAAAAATATGTTGAAGTTAATCAATGTCTGGTATAACCTAGTTAATCTGAAAAAGTACATACTTTGGCATAAAATTGTAAACCCTTAAATAAAGAAATCAAATTTTGAAGAGTTGTTTTTTCGACACCAATACAAACAGCTCATTACGGGTGCCTGACAATTGACGCCATTGATACGTCACTGTTGTGTAAACAACAATGAAGAACTGTGTGTGTGTTTTTTTCTAACATGATGTCGTAATTCCTCTTGTCTTGATTTAAAGTGATTATGTCTAAAATTTCAGAAGAAAATCGTAAGTTGTTGTTGAATTATAGTTATTTGTTTTGCGATTATTTTGGCACCCAACGTACATACAGCAACTGTGTTATTACTATTAGCAGCAGATTGCACGTTCATGTAATAATCTACGAGAGCAGTGGCCATTGGTTCACTGCCACAAAATTCCTGGTACAAACGTCTAAATATGACGTAATAATTACACCATTAGTATTTAAAATTGACGTCTGTGGGATACTTTGTAATTTCTCCTCAACATTCCCCGAACATTTTGTGTAAAACTAAACATTCTGCAGGCAGATGAAGAAGAAAATGTTTTTTTCTCAGAACACAGCGTTACTGGCAACGCTAAAATGATACAGTTTCAATAGCACTATTCAGGCTGGCAGCAGCGACATGACAGACAGCAGATACAAAGCCAACAGAATACACAACACTGCGAACCATCAAAACGTGCCACGAAACTCTTGTCCATATCTTTGCTAAATACCGACTAATTTTTACAATTCTTTGAGTGGCACATTCTGCGAACAATCTGCGATGAAATAATAATAATAATAATAATAATAATAAGAGAACATTTATATAGCACACTATCATTTCGAAGAAATCTCTAGTGCGCTTGACGAAAAGTGTGCGATGAAACCTACATTAAATATCCCACCTGCCACATCTTAAACACGTTGCTACACTACCTTGTAAAACACGAGTGCTGTAAACTCGCTTGGTCCACTGTGACAGTGTTTCTGAGATATGAAGTAACAGAGACCTTCCACAAAACAGTGGTAGGAAGGACAAAAGTTTGGTGGCAGGTTTTTCTCAGTGTACGTACACCGGCTGTAGTGCATGCTATCAGCAGCGTTGTGGGTTAAGGAAGAAGGCGAGGCAAGAAGCCGCAATTTTCCGATCAGATAAAACAGACGCTGCAAATTTCCCGCAGAGAAGATTATGGACACTCAAGATTTCAATTGTGCATCCAAAATTTCCCCCAAAATTGGTTCATCAGCTAGCCTCAAATGAACCAAAATTTTCCGACAAGAAGATTTTCTTACTATTTTCCAAAAGGCCAAAATTTAGGGGGGGAATTGACCTCACCACCTCCTGCCATGACGCCAGTGTGTACTATTGGTATCAGTGGCTGGCCAATGCAATCACATGTTGTTCATGTAATAAGTTATAAGGGCATTGACTGTCGGTTCACTGTGTCCACGGAATCTCTGGAACACTTCTCCAGCTGGCACGCCTCCACCCACAGACAAATAGGTGTCACGAAACCTAGCACACAGCTCAACACATTACCACCTTCCTACCTTCCATATTTACTGTTAGTAACCGTTAATAACCAGTATGCATCAAAAAAACTGCAAAAACAATAGTGTTCGAGCTCACAAATGCAATAACATATTACATTACATCAAAATTGAAAGTGATAAAATGCCTAGCAATTCAGTCAGGTTAAGGTGTGTTCAAAGTGACAGAAATAAAATGAACTGAAAGAAATGACTGTTTTGCTGCTAAGTGTGCTGCAGCCTTCATTTCAGTTCATTTTTACGCACGACAGCAGAATGCTTCGCGCGTCTTAGCCATCGTATAGGCGTCCGTCCGTCCGTCTGTCACACTCGTGATATGTATCAAAATGGTGCAAGCTAGGATCACAAAATCTTCACTGTTGGCTGCCCCGAGGACACTAGTTTTTAGTGACAAAATTTTGTGCCCCTGGGTGAGAGAGTTCCCCTCGAACGAAGGCATCAAAAAGGGGTACACCCCTTAAAAACATTATTTTGCCACTATTGGCTCTTATAGTGTGAAAAGGTTGCAGATAGGTACAGACTTGCTGCATATCATAACAAGCACTGGTGATGGGCTTTTCAGATTTGTTGACATCGATGACCTTGAACGACCTTGAACCCCCAAAAGAGGGGTTTTGTTGAATTTTTCACAATTTTTGGCTCCAGCGCACATTTCAACAGTGAATTGCGAAGAAATGACTGGAGATAGACCAAGACAACCTGCATATGTAATTTTCAGCATCGAACGTAGATTTTAGCTGTTAAAATCCCGACCCTTAGGTTCAAGGAGGCCTGCACAAGTGAGCGGAAATAAGAAGTACCCCTCCAAAAAGTGGTTATTTTACTGACATTGCCTCGTCTAGCATGGTAGCATGGAAACAGTTGCAGATAGGCACAGACGTCCTGCTTATGATAACGAGCAGTCAAGCACTCATGACGAGCTTCTTAGGAGCGTCGACATCAATGACCTTGAACCCCCAAAATATGGGTTTTTAGTAACTTTTTTGGTGATTTCAGGTTGCGACACACATTTTCAGAGTGAATTTCGTGTTAAATTATTAATATTTTATTGCATGCTGTATACTGATTGCCAAAGTGCATCACGTGAGCTTTGCTCAAATTACTTGTACTATTGACATATTGAACACACCTTTACCATAAACAAAATGCAACAAGAAATATGAGCTAATGCTCACGAGATGCGCGAAAGCCTATAGCAATTCCTGTTCGCAAATTTTCTTCGTCTATCTTCAGCCATTTCATTGCAATTCACTCTTGAAGCATGCACCACACATATGCCTGTTACCGGGGTACCGCTTTTTGATGCCCTTGTGCACAGATTATCTTGAACCTAGAAAATCAAGACTTGGACCGTCGTAATCTACATTCAATGCTAAAAATTTCATATGCAGCTTGTCTTTGTCCATCTCTATTGATTTTGGTGCCATTTGCTCTTGAAATGTGTCCTGCAACCCAAAATCGCCGAAAAATTCGCAAAAAACTTCTATTGTGGTGTTCAAGGTCATCTAAGGTCACTGCTCTCAGTGCCAATCAAAAGCCCATGTACGACTTCCTATTAGTGATTAATAATAACCTAGGCCTCGCACCGTTTCTGAGATACAGCAATTTATTGGCTAAAAATTGCAAATTTACCCTACCCCACTCTTATCTAGTGCCTTTGCTCAGTGTGATCCCTTTCACATTTACTGAAAAGCTTCACGGATCCTGAAACTAGAGTCTTCCAGGCAGCCGACAGAGAAGATTTGGTGATCATAGCTTGCACCGTTTTTGACTGATCCACCCATGTAACGGACGAATACATGGAGAGACGGACAGAATTGCAATGGCTAAGACACGCTACAGCAGTACCTGCTTTCGTGCGTAAAAATGGAAGGAAAACAAACATAAATGATAGAAAAAAATCATACAAAACTCTAAGCATGTGAACAAATCAATATCAATTGTATATCTAACATATAATTATAAAATCCTCTTCATCTAAATAAGAAGTCATGATAATTATCTACTACATTACGCAAACTTCGCTATAAATAGCCAAAAAAACAGAAATCAGGAAAAATTTCTTCACAAGGCAGAAATTTCAGGTATGAAAAAACCGACAGCATTATGATAAAAAGCTATCTGAGGGCAGAGTGGCAAACATCCTACCTGTTGTCAATGATATTTCAAGAAAATCGAAAACAACTTTCTATGCAATGCATTATCAGACATTCTTGTAAATAAACAACATCCAGATTTGGTTGATACATTTCATTTTGTAGTGAAGCGAATATTCAAGAAGCATTTTGGAGAACTTTGCAGTTTTCAGTTAGGACGCTCTGCCATAGAAAACTGCAAATATTGGTCTTTTACTGAATTTCAGTTGGCGCAGCTGAGGCATATTATTATTACTATTGTTATTACTATTATTAAAACAAACCGTTTGCCAACAGCCGCCACTTGATCAGTATTGTCAAGACCGGCTTCATCAAACGACTGCAGCACATTGGCTGCCACCATCTGTCACACAGGACAATTAGCAGACACACTTCCAACAGAGCTAAATACATGTAACATTAACTCTGCCAACAGAACAATTAGCAGACAGTTTATATCAGTTATACCCCGTTTAGACGATAAAGCAAACATCAAGCAAACTTAGAGCACACGCCGTGCACGAGTATATTGCATACATTTGCTTTATCGTGTAAACGGGGTATTACAGGTCAACTCAGCCTGGCTATCTTAAGACAAAAAATGACCTAAGACCATACGTTCACAGAATTTGTCTTAGATATTAATCATTAAATTTGTCACAAAATAGCGAAATTTTGTCTTACAGACATGTCTTAAGATTTGTCATAAGTGTTCTGTGCGATAGATCATTGTCTTAAGATGTCCGTAAGTGTGTGGACGGAGCATTACAGATCTCTGCAAGCATGCACTACATAAACTGACAACTGACATTTGGACCAAAGTCATTTGCTGATATGAGTGAGTAGAATGACGAAAAGAATAGGTCAGTAAAAACAACACCAAATGAGCACGGGTAAGCTACTATTACTACAACTACTACTAGCACTACTATGACTATGACTACTACTGACCTCAGCCCACGTGAGAGAATAGAATGCTGCGGAGAACGGGTCGGCAAATATAGCGCTGAAAGAACACGGGTGAGCATCATCGTCGTGCAACGGCAACGGCATGAACTGCGGCCATATCCGATGCATTATGGTGTGCCAGGAATCTTCCTTCACACTAGCCACACAAACATGCACACAGACACCTCACAAACTTACTCTAGCCAACACGTAGTCATAGCACTGAATAAAAACGCACATTGGTCAAACAGAATCATCAAACCCATTTCAGAGCTATGGAGCATCACCTGCCACGTGGGATCATACAGCCACCCAGCACAGACGAAAGTGTCCAAGCCAAACAGGCCAGTACTCGATTTACCTAACCAGGAAGGATGGTAGGCTGAGTTGACCTTGGCGTTGATTATATACTATCATGTTTTAACCGTCCGTAGATGGTAAGCCAACCACTGGTGGTGTGGTGTAGTTGGTAACGCGTTTCAACTGAAACGAAGTTACTCTACACTGGGCCCGGTTAGTGACTGCCTGCGAGCAGATAAACCATCTCGGTGCGAAGCCTGCCAGCTAGGTCGACTCAGTCTTCTACCCTCCGTGGGATGGTAAAATGAGTAGTAACTCATTTACATGAGTTACGGAAGGTGGGGATCTTGGTACAGCTGACTGGGGTTGCCTAGCCAGCCGCTGCGCCAGCCTGTGTCTGCAGGTTGCACACAGTGGCCGTGCGTCATGCAGCTCTGGTTAGTGACGAAAGCGCATTAGAGGCGTGTTTGCGACGATGCGCTATACAAATTGACAACCTTTACCTTTTTTTACCTTTACCTTTCACTTGACAGCAACCTCACTGGGAGTTGAACCCACAACCTCATGATTGTAAGTCAGACACCCTACCATTAAGCCACCATCTATTACACATCATCATGTGCTAGCAATCCTTCTCAGTAGCCAACATTACACAAACTCAGTCACTTAACCAAAGGCTTGCATGGCTTGCTGATGGCGGACATTTTGGAAGTCAACACGTCATCAAAAATTAGCAACCATACAAAATATTCACTGTAAATAACGATTTTCCATGATTATTTTTATACGAAACAACTGCTGAAAATAGGCACCGCTGAACAATCAAATTTCACAAGGTAAGATACATGTACATGAGGGGGGCAGGTGGCAGCATTTGCTTCTGTCTCTTCTGCAGTTTATCACTATGTGCAAAACTGAAAAAAAACTGTTGAATCGGACCACATTTGCCACAGGCATCGCAAAAACTGGAAGTGGCTTTGTTTTATCTGAGACAAAGTGTAAATAACAGCAAATTTCAGCGCGCTAGCAAATTTAAATCGCTTGCGTAAGACAGCTTAAAAACGTAACTGCTACAGCTAGAAGCTTGTTAGAAGTTGCTCGCTTAAGGCGTGTTCAAAGTGACGGAACACAGAATGCACTAAACTGAAATGGAATGACACTGTTCCGCTGCTGAAGTGCTTCCATTTCAGTTGCTCTAAGTCTAAACACACTTTTACAGCAGCAACAATCAGAGAGGCTAACAAGACAATCAAAGCAACTTACTTCATAAACATTTCCAGATCGTAAGCGCTGTAGTAAAGCTGGCGCATTATGTCGTACGAAAACATGTGGTGATGATCTGCAACAACATCTCTGAAGAGACTCATCAGTTAAACAGCAACTAATAAATAATATACATTAATCAAATTACAACCGTTACTAATTCATTCGTTGACGTTTCGGTTACCACTGCCTGCCAAACAACTGTCCACCAGGGCTCCAATTCACAGAGATTGTCTTGTGGAGATTTGTCCTAAGAATTATGATGCACTGAAAGTATGTTAAAAATGACCGTAATAAATTTAGAATATAATGAAATAAATACAGAAAAATAAAATAAAAAATAAAAACTACCCGACATTATTCAACTCTGAGAATTTGTGCATTATCAGAAAAAATAAACAACAATACACAAACTAAAAATAAAATAAATTAAAATAAATGATAAAAATTTAAATAATAAAAAATTTAAAAAAACTAAAAACTAAAAATAATAAAACAAAAATAAAGAGATCAAGTTTAAACAGCTAAAAAACGTAATAAGTCGGGATACGGCAACCTTTTAAGGCATTAGTGATGAGTAGGGACCAACCAAATTCACGGAAAAAAATGCATGATTTCACGGCTGAATTTTTAAAATGTGTCAAATTTCACGGAAAATTCACAGAAAGAGTTTCGCAAATTCACGGGCCCCACAGACGTTATTTCGAGGTGCTGCGCTATTGCAAACGAAGAAATTTCAGAACAACGAATATTTACTACACTAAGTCAAGACTCAAGACAGTCAATGTCAACTACTTAGTGCTGAAGTGCGACACGTAGCAAGCAGCAACATCCGTACAAAAGCTGCTGATAAAACTCTGGAATTGTCATAAATTAAACTAAAAGCACTAAAATTCACGAAAAATCACGAATTTCACGGAAATCGGTGTTTTACACGGAAGAAGGCCAATTTCACGGAAAATGTCACGACCGTGAAATCGTGAATTAAGTTGGTCCCTAGTGATGAGCATATCTATGACTGGCTCACCATGTTTAAAAAATAACAATAAAATAATAGAAGGGTAATAATAATAAGCAAAAAAGGTAATAACTCAGAATTAAGCAACCTTTCAAGAAGTTAGTGACCAGCGTCTGTGTGACTGGTTCATCAGTTTGGCAGCGCTGACCCAGATTGGCAAGCATGCTGGATCTTATCAGTAACATCTGTCGTTATAATTATAATTACTCGCGATTTATTCATTTATTTACCAACGTATATAGCATGATGTTTAAATAAGTAAAACAATAACAAGTTTGGAACCTTTCAAGAGGTTTGTGACAAGCGTCTCTGGGATTGGTTGCTGAGTTTGGTAGTGTTGGCCGAGACTGGTGAGCGTGCAGGGTTGTAGCAATAACATCGACATAACGTTGGCGCACGTGTGCAGAGAGTCCCATTCGACGAAACGTTGTCCGGCCAGCTCACTGTATGGGACGGTTGTCAGTAGTTGCTGTAGACTGTGACCGAACTGCAATTATATCAATTATACGTGACTTATTCATTACCTCCGCCAAGGAGGTAATGTTTTTGCCGTTTTTTGCTTGTTTGTTTGTCTGTGAGTCAGCAAGATAACTCGAAAAGTTATGGACGGATCTTTCTGAAATTTTGAGGGAACGTCGGGCATGGCATAAGCTACAAGTGATTAAATTTTGGGGGTGATCCGGCTGAAATCCTGGATCACTTTGAAATTTTCATTACCATTGCGTTAAAGGGGGAATATGGATGATACGGGAACCGCTGCAAAACCGAAGATGGTGACGCCACCTGGCGAATAGCACTGCCTTGGCAGAGGTACCTGCAAGCTATGACTGCTTTCTAGTTCACTTATAATTTATTCATTCATTTATCATTCAGTGTTGGCTGGTCGCCTCGCTGTACAGTACTGTTGTCAACAGTTGCTGCAGACAGTGACCAAACTGCACTAACAGGAGATGAACAACTGAAATTATTCGTGACTTATTCGTTTATTTATCATGAGTGTTGCCTAGCTAGCATTATACAATTTCGGAAGTGGCAGCTGACTGGCATGAGCTAATGATACCGCAGAGCACTATGTGGCCATCCATTGCCCATGTCAGCAAACAACAGAACCCACGGTTTGCAGCTATCACACATACCACTGCCCCAATCAGCCACACTAGGCCATCACTCTGTAACTCGTAAGCTACTGCTCACTTCCTGCTAAACACAACATACAGTCTGGAGGAGGGAGGGAAATTCAACGACTTTTCAAGGACTTATCACAGCCACAATGATTCTTAAAAATTGAAATTCAAGAATTTTCACAAGCCACTTCTGTCGAATTCCAAAACTGTCAGGATGTTATTTTGTTTACGATGACTTTTCATGTCCTGAAAAAATTTTTCAAGGACTTTCAAGGACCTGTGGCCACTGTGAACACATCGACAGATTGATACTCGCTTCACGAAAAATGAACTTGACTTGCTGCAAGCTAGTCACAACCTGGAGATTAATTTACGAAACTTACTGAAAATTTTCACAACCCCTTCCTAGGTTCTTCACAGCTTCAGCTATTTAGGATTTCCTAAGTAATGCCCAGCAATCAATTTTAGAATGTTCACCTCAGAGCAGCCCTAGGCATTCTTGCATAATTTATTCCTAAGTTTTTGTAATATATCTCATTTTTTCCTAGTCTATTACTACGTAAGAAAGTTTGCAAACTAGGCGCCCTATCCAGACTGTAAGGGTTGTTTGGAAGGTACTCCCTTTTTCCTAATTATGCATCTGCGAAAGGATAGCGGGCCGTGGAAAGTAATTAGACAAAACTGATGTAGAAAAAAGTGCGAACTACGCACGTCTTTAATCAACGTGATCAAAGCGGCAACTAACTGCTAGCTGCTGTGTTGCGTCGGCCCAGCTGCTGTCTGGCAGCCTTTAACCCTTTTGCTTACATTAACCCATGCACGCTCCATACAAGACACAAAGTGATACTCACTTCATGGAAAATGGACTTGACTTGGTCTAAAGTCAACAGTGACGGCTGGCTGCTGGCAAGTGGTCGGTTCAAACTGAATAACAAGTAAGTAACAGGCGTTGACGACAACAACTCACTCCGATCTGTCCACATGCATTGCACAACACTATAAGTAAGTAAGTAAGCAGGTAAGTAAATGATTTATAAAGCGCCAAAGTCTCAGAAAGAATCAGGGCGCATAGGATGATGGACGCTAGGTGGCAGAAAAGGCTGACTGAAAGTAGTGGGTCTTTAAGTGACATCTGAATGTAGCCAAGGTTTGACATTGACGAATTTGAGGAGTTAAGGAGTTCCAAATTCTTGCAGCAGAGACACGAAAAGAACGAGAACCAAAGGATAAGTTATGCCGTGGAATTGCAAGTAACTGACTGGTAGAAGAGCACGTGGACGCTGAGGATTTATGATATTGCAGAAGATCAGTAAGATAGGGTGGATGGCCATTGCGCACTGTGCAGTGTCTTATAAGTTGAGGTGGCGAGTTTACTTCCTGCTTAAGTTATACTTATAATAAATGTACTTCACAACCCACCTAGGTTGAGTTGATCTGAGCACACAGCTGACTGACTATCAACTGATACATGTGATTCGGACACCATCCCAGCCCATTGCATAAATCACCCGTGACTGAGTGAGTGAGTAGAGTTTAACGTCCCACCCGACACAGTATAAGTTATTTCGGGGACGGCCTTTCCAGGCAGGATTGCACATACACATAATAACGGAACAAAAAGTTAGACCTTTACAAAAAGTTTAACCTTTATGAAACATAAAACATAAAAAGGACCTTAACCTAAAATTGTAAGAACTGCCGATTATAATTGTGCATATGTAACGGTAATAGCAGTTCTAATAATCTTCCCTGTTATCTTCCAGATAGTCATCAATCTCATAATGCTGTCTATTGGAAGGCAGGATTAAGACAGTCAAGTTGCCTCAAAGCCAAGGTTCTATTCTCAGACACATCACTGACTGATGTGTATGATGTGTACACCAGCCTAGCCCACAGCACATATAATCCTAGCCCAAGCTAAGCCAAAAACTTTATTATCAAGGCCAAGATCACTGTGTTACTCTATGCCGGGCCCGGTGATGCGATGGGTGACTGCCTGCAGGCAGGTAAACCATCTCGGTGCGAAGCCTGCTAGCTAGGTCGACTCAGCCTTCCACCCTCCGTGGGACGATAAAATGAGCAGTAACTCATTTATATGGGTTACGGAAGGTGGTGACCTTGGTACAGCTGACTGGGGCTGCCTAGCCGGCCACTGCATTAGCCTGTGTCTGCAGGCTGCACGTGGTGGCCGTGCGGCTGGCGGCTTGGGTTAGTGACGAAAAGCGCATTAGAGGCGTTGTACGCGAGATGCACTATACAAATTGACACCTTTACCTTCTTTTTAGCTCAAGGGAACGACTACCCTACAGTCCGGGGCATGCCCATCATGAATGATGACGACGAGTCACTCACTGAGTAAACAAGGTTACTTTATAATAATAATAATAATAATAATTTTAATAGATAAATTAAAAAGCCAGATCAACTTCAGCCTGGTCATTCCTCCGTGAGTAAGCACAATGAGTACCAGAAAAAATGTAAACAGACACACCACATGCACTAGACCCGTGTCTATGATCTTGCAGCGTAAGCTGGTGTCTGGCTGAGGGCTAAGGAACAGAGATAGCACCACAATATGAACCTTATGGCTCAGAAAAACATACAATTATAGGAGCAAATGTGACCGGAACACGTGTGTCAGCTGGTGTATGAAGTCATTGAGGATAATGTCTACATGGTTCCTACTACTTTGCAGAATTCATTTTCCCCGACCTCCAAGACAAAATGAATTGTTTCCCATGACTAATTTGTTCACACAAAATACCAGTAAAACAACAGTAGTTTGAATGTGTGACATATTGTAAAATACTGTAACAAGAAGTAGCTGGGTGCTTGCAGTGCCTGCAAACTGAAATCACCAAATCGGGACGTAATAAGCATAATGAGAATTTTTGATAAGTAAGCAAGTAAACTAATGCAAGTGTTTATTGCTCTTAAGAAATTTATGTGTATCTTTGTTAACTTTTGCACCCTCATACTTTTACATTCCATGACCTTCCCTGACCCAGTGACCCTGAGTTTTCCCTGACTCTCCCTAACTGCAGGAACCATGTGTCTAGCTGCCATAAATCAGATAACCTAACACCAATTAAATTTCTTACAAACTGCTTACGAAATCCCCACTGTGAGACAATCTTACAGCTACAGTCACCGCTAGAAAATGTTGTCAAACGCTGGCAAACAATTTGAAAAATAACTGAAAGACGAAGATTACAGAAAAGTTCACAAAATATTCACATGGCTACAAAAATGACCGGCATAGATAAATGAGATTCAACGTGACGTCACTCATCATGTGTGTCAAAGCACAAGATGTGAAGTCACGGCTGAGTTATATCTATGAAAACAACTTGTACTGACCACGCCCACAGAGCATCCAGTCGCCGGATGTCTTCTGCCCTGGACGTGCATATGGATCAATGAAGAATGATGCTATGAACCCACCATCTATATATTCACGCCAACATACACATGTGCACACTGAACTGCTCGCAATATCTACACAGAGCCAGATTTAAACCCAATTTAAGCCTGTTTGGTAAAAATGTTAGGGCCCCACATAAACTTTCTGACATTAGCGTACACAAGCTTCTTGCAATAGATTCGGATTTACCACTGTACATAGTTTTGCTGCTATTACCTGATTTGAAATACGAATTTCTGAGTTCAAAAGCCTTATAGACCTATAGGCCAGAAAATGCTGAGCTGCACCAACTATACTTTAAAAAACATCACAACAAACCACAAGATGCTCTGTGCTTTGTGCAATGAGTTTTTGGTATCTGTATGATATATCCACTGAAACAGTGAAGCTATGTTTGTCTGAAAACTGGTATAGTTCATTACAGTTCAAACAAGATTAGGCTGGCTTTTGATGCGCACTGTAAAACTGCGATAGTTATTTTACTTACTTACTTACTCAGTAGCCTTGGCCTCAAAGAAAAGTGGCGTTGGCCTTAAAGATGCTGGACTTGAACCAATCCCTGGATAATTAAGATCTGTATGGCAAATAAAAAATGCTTTATCAGCCAACTTATCCACTGTTACTCCTAGTTAGGCCGGGGTCCTGAGGATCACAAAAAGACAATTTGAGACTGAGAGAGAATAAACAATTAAAATAAATAAATAAATGTTACCATTCTTGTCAAAAATTTTGTAGAACCGAACATCATCATGCCATACCTCCACTTCACCAGTACAGTCCTGTTGACAAACACACATCAAAAACATAATGCCACATCTCCACATCATCACTACTGTCCTGTAAAAAGCAATTACATACACTGTGATAGTCTACATAACTTGCGGTTAGACTCAAATATATGTACAAATGCAAAAATAAGCATTTACGAAACAACCCCCAATAACTAACGATGCAAGTACATCATGTAAGTTGCATCAACAATTTGAAAAAAAACACGGAATAACAACATGCAAAATAACTCACATACTTTCACTGAGATGCCAAACAGCCTCTCACAGAACTCAAAGAGGAAACTGATAACGCGAGGGTAGGGAAAATACTCCGAAACATCAGCCGCATTCACTCTGAAACAAACAGTAACTACACGTGGTTGCACAATGAACAACGTTTACATAGCAGCAGCATAGAAAATTTAATATGTTACGCACAACAACATAGAACATTCAATTCACAGTACTCACAGCAGCAGCATAGAGACCAACAGAAACCCACTGCGAAGCATAACAACCAAAATGCTGCTAAATCAAACACTGAACTAACCCTAACTACTGACTCTAATCCTTATCCTGACCCTAAGCCTAACCCTAAAATAACCCTAATCGTGCTCACTTTACTTTTTCAATAGTTAACCCTAACTGACACCAAGTGTGGCTCGGTAGTCTAACGGTAACGTGTCGGACTTGTAATCCTGAGGTAACTCAGAGGCACAGGTTCGACTCCACACCGGGACACTGCCGGGTAACGACCTTAGGCAAGTTGTTCACACACATGTGCCTCTCTCACCAAGCAGTATAATTTGGTACCGGCTTCACCGCTGGGACGTAAACAGGCACACCGCGTGATACACTTGCCCCGTATCCGTGGTCTCGCAGTGTAAAATCTGGTGTATGGCTAAGGGCCTTAGGAAACGGAGATCAGCGTTGCCCTATGGGCCGTAAGGCTCGGGAAGGACTTTACGTTTTTTTACGACACCTTTATTACGATGTACAACATCAATTATGGTACAACAAAGAATTTAGACTCTGGTGGGATTCTAATTCGTGACCACCAAAAATGTTAGCACACCTACATACCGCTGGCACTACCACTACAACAACTACTACTACTGCTACAACAATGACAACTACTTTGCGTTTAAGTTACATACTTGTGGAGATGTTGTTTTTGTCGTCGTCGCCAGTAAGCCACGTCCCACATCTGCAGTTTGTCGGTGAAACCTTCTGATCGAGCAAACTCTTGCAACCTCGTTACCTCCTCCTCTGCTATTGGCTTAAACTGACATTTCAGACTACAACGTCACAACAACGGTGTGTTCAAAGCGACAGAAATGAAATCACTTAAACCGATCTGCTGTAAAAAGCGCACTGCAACTTCCAGTTTATTTCCGTCAATATGAATGCACCTCACTACAATGAGAAGAGAGCATTATATTACAACAACTATACTACGAAAGTAAAGGTAAAGGTCAGAATATAGCTCTTAAGGAGCGAACCCCTCACAGAGCTACGGAGCATCACTTGTCATATGGGATCACACAGTGTAACCTGCCACCCGACACAGGTAAACGCACCCCGCCTTAACCCCAGCCAGATAAGCCAGTACTCGATTTACCTACCCTGGACGGATGGAAGGCTGAGTTGACCTAGGTGGCTGGTTACATACTGCGATAGTTTACCTGCCCGCGGGCAGTCACCCATCGCAGTATTAACCGGGCACGGCGTACAGTAACTTTGCTGATCGGATCAGACGCGTTACCACTACACCACGCCACCAACCCAAACTACAACTACTACTACTATTACCATTACCATTAGACAACGAACAGATGATGCAGTCAAGTCATAATATGGCAGACTTGTAAATCATGATGAAAACGTTCTGCACTACTACTACTGTAAGCATTACTACTGCAACAACTACAACTAGAAAGCAGTCATAGCCCGCAGACCTCCGCCAAGGCCATGTTGTTCCGACACAGCTTGTCCGACGAAATTAAACAAGCGGAAGTTTTGAGTGCGATTCAAACTATAGTTGCATTTTCTACATTGACCTAGTTCTATGTGACCTAAAAAACCTTGAATCAACGCCATGTTGTTCGCCAGATGCCAGCACCATAGCGACAACGGCGGTTTCCCTGAAGGCCCATGCTAACGAAAATTTCAAAGTGATCCAGAATCCAGGATTCCTGCCGGATCACCCCCAAAATTGAATCACTGGTAGTTTGTGCCATGCCCGACATACCCTCAAAATTTCAGAAAGATCCGTCCATAACTTTTTGAGTTATCTTGCTGACTCACAGACAGACAAACAAACAAACAAACAGAAACCGGCAAAAACATTACCTCCTTGGCGGAGGTAACTACAACTACAACTGAGCACATTCCGTACAGAACTGGCCATCTTTCTAGCCACAACTGCTACTACAATAACAACAACTACAACAACGACAACAACATAATATGTTGTTGTATAAACAACTGTTTCGTTCTATCAAATACAAACCTACTCATCCTCTTCGACCACTCTTACCTCCTGAGTGCAGTACACCCTATTGCACACGTCTGCGACTGCATAACTACGAACTTCCCTCCAAAATAAATAGTATTGATGAGTGCAATTTTATCTATTGTGTATTGTACAAAGACTGTTTTTAGTTGTTTTTTTAGCATGTCAGTATGTTTTGCATTGTGTTTACAGTGGTTTGTCTGTTAATTGCTTTAATAAAGACAATCATCATCAACAACAACAACAACAACAACTACTACTACTACAGACCTGTCAATCATGCTCAGAACATTATGTACAGAGCTGGCCATTTTCGTGGACACCGACATCTCCGCGTAGTTTGCATAGCCCAACATCTTTGCCACGTTCCTACTGCAAAACCACATCAAAGACAGACACAAATACGGTACAAAGGCCCAATTTAAAAACCTTCCGGTCACTTGTAACCATAAACCTCAGCAAGAAGTCTGACGTCGGTATATCCTAGGAAAAAATGTGCTTTAGAAAAAAACCTAGGAATGACTTACGCAAAAACCGATGGCGGCTCCTGGGGTGACTTACGAAAGACCTACACCGTAGGGAGAACCAAAGAAAATGTTATGAAAATAGCTAAAAATTCCGTAAATTAAACCCCAAACTGACCCTAACTACTTGCATCACACATCTTCGTATATGGTGAGACAAAAATGTGCATAAACAATAATCAAGATGCCTAAAAAACTCTTGAATCTATGTACTCTACTTGCTTATGGATGCTTATGTATATCTGTTTATATGCTCACACAATGTTATGTGCTAATGTAATGTACATGGTGAAGCACACAAACCAGCAGCACCAAAACACAAATGGCAGAAATTAGGACTAATAACAATAACAAAAGCAAGCAGTAACAAGTATATCAAGAGATATGTTGACAGCTACACTTCTGTACTTTTACTTGGACACGGTCCAGAGATGTCTTTTCCATTCCTGACAAAGGGTCTACAGTGGCAAAACAATGACATCTCCGAGCCTCTAGTTGAGTAAAGGAACATCAGCCTGAACATTTATCGTCACTAAGTCTTCTGACTATGACGTCACACTAATCAACAGTTGGTTGATGTTATAACATTTAAAAATATTGTGACTGACATTGCTGTTTCACTGAGGTATTACCACTTCATATGCAGACACCTTTACTGTGTGCTCAGGTGGCACTCTGTTGTTCACTTTCTTTACAAAGTCAAAAGTTCTATCAACTGCCGATTATATGATCATTCTTAGTACCGAAATTTGTTGATAACGAACCGGCATCGTTGGAGTTATTTGACAATGTAGCAGGGGTCCATTTTTGAGACACAGTCAGTGTATAAGCAGACACCCGTGCAGACAAATGCTGTCAGGAAGTTTGTGGCTAGAAAGGTTCGTCTTATCCTGTGAGAAAAATTGACCTAGATATGGCATCAGTGACCTACATGCATGACCTACATCTATGACCTACCCATGCAAACAGATGTCGTCAATGAGTTTGTGGTTAGAAAGGTTCATCTCATCCTGTGCTATTGACGCTCGGTTGTTGAATGCCTGCCAGACGTTCCACCGCGTCGGTCGATGTGAGCAAGTCTCCAGGAACAATGGATAGATGTCACGATCCAGCGTCACTTTCCACGGACCACGACCTGGATCTGACCTATGTACACCACCAGTGACCTACAGGGTGGCCCAAAAAAAACAGGGCCACTCTGTTATATAGCTTCTAACTTCAGAAATAATGCTTAGATCTACACGATTTTTTGCAGAAATCAAGGTCGTTTCATTCTCAACACGAAAACACAAGTTATTGAAATTAATTATGTGCAACAGTGGCGCCACCTGGCGAATACGAGTTACTATTTCAAATGACGCTCGGCAATTGTTTCAACTTTTAATAAA
>Ga0209367_1003468_pt1 | contig 21462 bp, 16 predicted proteins | sample WorMetLIZISLAND2_FD_187412 | JGI IMG/M metagenome (GOLD analysis project Ga0209367, IMG submission 187412) | Marine gutless worms symbiont microbial communities from Max Planck institute for Marine Microbiology, Germany - Olavius geniculatus... ...
ATAATTTACCGTGTCACTCTCTACCTGCCATATCATGTTGAATAGTTCAGCCAATTGTTCTGCTACTGTCTCCTTGCCATGTTTGAGCATCTCAGCAGATATCTCATCCACGCCTGGCGCCTTGTTGTTCATTAGGCTACGGACTGCACATTGCACTTCTTCAAGGTTGATGTTTCCATCGTAGACCACGAGGGAGTCCGCCATAACAGTGTCCCGAATGATCAGCAATATGTCAGTGCAGTACCCTTAATCTTTCCCCCCTTTTCCCACACATAAAATTCCAGGACTTTTCCACAATGACTAAAATGTTATTTTCGAAACCTTCTTGCAGCCTATCAATCAATCAAGGCAAGCAGCAGTTACTCACAGCACATACAAAGGTAAAAAAATTGGCAGAAAAGTGTTCAGTATAAGTATAGCAACATATGGTGCTACGTTTACATGGCAGTAAAAAATCAATTACAGTTACAGCAGCTATCCAGGATTTTCATTTTTCAGGACTATTGACAGCCGTGCATTACAGTGCGCTAACTGCTCTTGCTACTTTGCAAAAAGAACTATGAGTTAAAGCAATGGTAGGCCTAAAATAATGCATTTTAATCAAGCTAATAAAATGCACACATGTATACTATGTTTGTGTCTAACTGGCCAGGCACAAAAAAGTAAACAAGTTGCTGAGATAAAATGAGAGATTGCACCTCGAGACATTGTTGAAAGATGTTGAGACCTTGCTTCATGATGAACCGACAGGAATTCACATCTGTCTCATCTGACATATACAGCAATATATAGCAATCAGTTGATCTATCAGCAAATAATGAAAAATAAATAAACTACCTATTCACAAATGATTGATTGATTGCATAGCATAGTGGTTAGAAAGTTGGTCCTCGCTGGCGACCACTATGCTACGCAATCAATCAAATGGAGAGTTCTAACAATGTTACGTTTCGGGATTTTTTTGTGTTTACTGTTTTACTGTTAAGTTTAAACTTTGCAGTGCTGTGAGCCAACAGAGCTAGACAGACGAACATGCAAACTCATAAACGGATGGACAGACAGAGGCAAACAAAGAACGCTACGATAACACAAGCCCAAATTCCATTACGCTGACTTTCACCGAAACTTCCACGCGGGGAAAGTCGCAGACACATATCATGAAAGTCGCAGACACAAACGGTGACAAATCATGAAATCACGAAGTTTCGGTGAAAGTCGCTGACATAAATCATGAAAGTCGTGGACAAAAATCATCTCGACATGTCGAGATGTATGCGACAAAGTCCGTGACAAATCCGTTTGTGTCGCTCTAATGTAGCACGGGAAAAGTCGACGACAGTCTGCGGACTTTGTCGCAGACACAAATCATGAAAGTCGGCGACATGATTTGTGCCACGGACTTTCGTGATTTGTGTCCACCAAACTTGCAAAGCCGGCGTAATGGAATTTGGGCTTTAACAGACCAGTAACATTCCAGCACAGCATCACTGTGACGATCAGACATATCGAGCGAATTCTGAATTCGCATCACTCTAGGACTCGAGGCTAGGGGTCACGTGACGCATCACGAAATATGTACGAGTGTGACAGACACACACACAGACAGACAGACCTGTAACGTTCCAGAGTAGACTCCAAGCATGTAGCATCACCTCATCACAGACTGTGTTCTCTTCAGTCAGACGATCTTTAATCAGCGTCAGCATTGTCTGATGGTGCACACACCAGACAATAACTGCACTGCGATTCAATTACCAACATGGGGCATGCCAGTTAACATAGCACCTAAGCCACAGTATTAGAGAGAGGGCACAGTTCACCAGTCCGATGAGGCACTAGTCCGAACAGTGTGAGCCTGTGAAGGTTACGGATAAGGTTGAGAGTAGCAATAAATTGCATCTTTGTGGCCCTTGGATATGGTGGACTGAGTTATAGCCAACTTCGAAGCAGTGCCCCTTCAGACTAGTAACCAGGCACTGTGTCAGACCACTGACTCCCGGTCGAGTCGCTACCAAGTGGTTACTACGTGGACGAATGTCTATCTGTGGACAGGTAAACCATCTCGATACATAACCAACTGCCAATGACAACTCAGCCTTTCATCCTTCCAGGGCAGATAAATCAAGTACTGGCCTGTCTGGCTAGGGTCAAGGGTCATGGTGGGGTGAGTTCACCTGTGTCGAGTGGCAGGTAACATTCCGTAGCTCCTGTGAAGTGCTACACGTGTCCTTTAATAGTTTCCAACCTGAATGCAAAATCAATATTCCATCTTTGAATTATACCTACTAGGGCAATAAGAACTAAGTAAGCTTCAGCCAAGATCATTAAGAAGCTAATGTGATCGACAGTGACATTCGGCGATTCATGTTGGACCAAACTGATATGGCCTCAGCGTTAGGAAGGTGTAATAACTAGCCCATTCCAAAAGTAAAACCGCATTCACAGATACGAGTACGAGTTTCGGTTTACAGCTCGTAGAAGCTGCACTTGCATGAGTGGAGCGTTCATGGTCACTTGCACAAGCACATAACTAAACGCGTGTCGGCCATTTTGAATAAAATCGAATAGAAGGAATGCTTCGCCATTAAAACAACATTCCACTACAAAATTACTATTTTTACAAACCGCACATCTCTAATTATGAACAATTTTACGATGACGTCAGTTTTGATGTCAAATGTGTGCCACGGTTTTTATAAATTATATTAATGCTATTTACGAGTAGTTTACTTTCTACGAGTCGGATAAAAACACGACCTGCACAGAAACTACTTGTACGAGTGAAATTTACAAATAACTTGTACTCGTATGTATGTGAACGGCCGCCACTGAAATACATGCAAACTCGTGTTTGCCGGAACTCGTATACGGGAACCCGTACAGTGCCGGACTCGTAATCATGTTTATGTGAACGCAGCCTAAGGAAAGCACTGAGTGAACGGGTGGTGGCATGGCTAAAGCCCGGGTCAAACCAGACGCACGAATGCAGGATGCACAAGAAGCATGATAAAATTAGTCAAAATTACTCAAGCCGGTGATGACAGTGACCAATTGTGTGATCAACGTTGCTCAAGCCTGACATGTGGCTTCCAAACAGCTTCAACTTAAATCCCGTCGATTATGCTGTTTGGGGGGAGGATCTTTCATGAATGGTTTATCAATGTTGCAGCGTTTGGTTAATTGCGCCATTGGTCAGTGGCGTTACTGGCTTGAGTGCATCGTCCATCAGCAAAGCGGAAACATCGAACATTTGATGGAAAAACTGTGAAATGTTGCAGTTACTCTGGACAACAACTGAGACAATAAACAGGTGGTTTTGTTGTTAATTTTTTAGAATGTATTGTTCAAAATTGTGCGCGGAGCGCGACACACCAAGCGATTGGTCACGAATGCCAATTGTTGGTGCAGCATGCTTGAAGAACAAGTAACGAATGACAACGAGCAATGGCACACAAACCATTTTTCAGTGCGCTCCTCACTGTTATTCATGCGTTCACCTGGTGTGATCGGGTCTTTAGCGGTAACGCGTTTGATTTGATCAATGAAGTTACTCTACGCCAGGCTGGGTTAGTACTTTGATGGGTGACTGCCTGCGGGCATGTAAACCATCTCGGTATGTAACCAGCCGCCTAGGTCAACTCAGCCTTCCATCCCTCTGGGGTAGGTAAATCGAGTACCGGCCTATCTGGCTGGGGTTAAGGCTGGGCGCGTTCACCTGTGTCGGGTGGCAGGTAACACTGTGTGATCCCATACGGCAGGTGACGCTCTGTAGCTCTGAGATGGGCTTCCCATTAAGAACTATATGACCACCTTTAACCTTTATTACCTCCACAGCTCCGAGGTCACCCATCAGTCGTTTCTCTGAGTGGTCCACCTGACATGCAAGTGAGTTGAGGATACTGATGACGATGTACTGAATGAAGTTATCATTTGGCTCGTAGCGAAAAGTTAATATCTTTAACAGTAGCCGGATCACTGCCTCGTAGCATACCATCTATACAGAGCATATTCATCATTATTAAAGCTGTCAACTAACTGTGTAAACAAGAAATCTGAGCTAATGCTCATAAGATGGGCGAGAGCCTATTGCAGTTCTTGTTCACAGATAGTCTTAGTCTATCTCCATCCATTTCGCCACAATTCACTCTTTTGCAGCCAAAAATCGCCAAAAAATCAAGTAAAATCAATATTTTTAGGGTTCAGGTTCATTTAAGGTCATCAATGTTGACATTTTTAAGAAGGTCGTCGTCAGTGCTTGATAAGCAGTATGGCTGTGCCTATCTGCAACCATTTTCACACTAGACAAGCCAACAGCAGATAAATAACCGCTTTTCAGAAGGGTACCCCTCTTTGATACCCGCTTGCCCAACTCTCCTTGAATCTAGAGAGTCCGGACTTGGACTACTAAAATCTACATTCAATGCTGAAAATTTCATATGCAGGTTGTCTTGATCTATCTCCAGCCATTTCAGTGCAATTCACTCTTAAAAAGCGTGTCACAGCCCGATATCACGAAATTTCACTAAAACCATTTATTTTTGGGGCTCACAGTCATTCAAGGTCATCAATGTTGACATTCCTAAGAAGCTCGTCACCAGTGCTTGTTATGATAAGCAGCATGTCTGAGCCTATCTGCAACCATTTTCATATTATATGAGCCAATAGAAGTAGAGTAACGCTTTTAAGGGGAGTGCCCCTCTTTCGCCCCCTCGTTCGTGGAGACCCCCTTCACCCACTGGCATAAAATTTTGTCGCAAAATACTAGACACTGTGTAGAGTAGTATGAAGTCAAAGTTTTACTGACGACGTCTTGAGGCAGGTTGAAGTATTATATGAGCCAATAGCCGTAGAATAACGCTTTTAAGGGGGGTGCCCCTCTTTCGCCCCCTCGTTCGTGGAGACCCCCTTCACCCACTGGCATAAAATTTTGTCGCAAAATACTAGAGACACTATGTAGAGTAGTATGAAGTCAAAGTTTTACTGACGACGTCTTGAGGCAGGTTGAAGTAACCGAGTGTTAGACAACAATTACGCATCATCTGAAACAAACACGTATACACGATATACCATTATCATATGACCATCCGCAACACTAGCATGTATACTCATTAGCATTATGCTCATAATATTGGCCATAATATTAATGCTAATATCATCGCAATCAGCAGTAGCTGCGGTAAATTTAAGCTGCTCACAGTTTTAAAACAAAAAGCCCAGCTGCTGCTAGGATAGCTGGTTGTCAGTGACCTTGATTTCCTAATAATGATCAATAACAACCTTGCACCATTTAGCCACAATACATCCATGACAGACAGACAGACGGACGCGACAACCATGTCATCTCAGTATCACCAAGTGACCAATTACAATTGTTTTTCAAATTTTGTATACAAATAAACAATTTATTATCCACAACCACACAAAATCACAATCTTGTTGTCGTAAATTTCCTGCAAACGACTTCGTACCATGATATTGGGAAGTTATCAGTTACAATATTAAAAACACTCAACATACTCCAGTCAGTTTGAGACCTATTTCTCACCAACGAACGAATTCACATCGCACATTCTGCTTTGCTCCAAGTTAAACTGCCCCCTTATCTGTCCAGATTAAATGCAAGTATGATGGCCTGAGCAGAACCAACCACTTGGCACCGTTGCTATCGTTCCATTACTGAACCAAAAACATCTAAGCACAGGAAATATAAACACTGGAATTAAGATTAATAAAAACTCACGGTAGGATCGGTGATGTGCTGATGCATCGAATCCAGCAGCACCGTGATTATTTGCCTGCAAAAACAACCAAACAGCCCAGCACTTATTCCATCTGTCACGGCATTGTACTAGAATAAATCCTGCAGAAAATTTCTACTCTATTCAGACCTTTCAAATCCACATTTCAGCCGCCCAGATCATAATGTGTAAACCAGATGACTCGAACTGTCTCTCCACTGCTTGAACTTGACCTTTTTAAACACCAAAATCTAACAGTTCATATTTGTACAAAATTCACTTAAAAGCCTGGAAAATATATTCACCGATTGTACTATAAGTAAGTAAGTAAGTGACTTATAAAGTGCCAAAGTCTCAGAAAGAATCAGGGTTATAGATACTGGCACCGCATATATCAGACAAACATGCTTTTAACGTAAACTTTTTACCCTCTGACTTGAACCTAATACGTTCGTCGTTGTACCTTGGTGACTACTGGCAAACGTTTGGTGACAAACTGATAGATATTGTGAAAACAAACGAAAAATGCATCTTATCACAATGAAAACTATCGGTTTATCGTATGCAGCAGACTTAGAGACGAAATCTGCCTGTCAACTGGGGCTGGTGTAACGGAAGATATGGAAAAAAATGGTAAAAAATACATACTTTTTCAGCTTGGTTGTCAGATGCACTTTTGATTCGCCTTTCACGATATAAAACAACGACGCACTGCAAATGATCCATCATCAAATGAATAAATCAATAAATGATTCAGTAAATTGACAAATAAATCAATCCATTGACCAACAGAATTAACGAATCCACTAAAGAAACAAGAAAGCCCAGATCGATGATTTCCATCTCATTTGAAAAAGCGTGTGCCACTTCCTATTGATGATTAATAGTAACCTTGGCCCTATCTCTCACCATCTGCGAGATACGGCCACTTACAGCTTGAAACTTTCTAAAGCATTATCACTCCAATTAAAACTGTTTCACTCTATCAAATACATACCCATTCATCCTCCTCGACCAATCTTACCACCCAAGTGCAGTACACCATATTGCACACGTCTGCGATCGCATAACTACCAACTTCCTCCAAAATAAATAATATTGATAAGTCCATTTTCTATCTATCGTCTATTGTACAAAGACTGTTTTAGTTGTTTTTTAGCATGTCATTATGTTCTGCATTTTGTTTAACAGTGGTGTGTCTGTTGATTGCTTTAATAAAGATGATCATCAAAAATCAAATGTTCCGTGAGTTACCTGCCGGATATTTGTACAGACTTGTTGGGAAGATGTTGCTTCATGGCATTAAGTATTGCCTACAGAGACACACATATAGAGATTACATTTAAAAACGTAAAAACTTAAAAATTCCGAAGTCAGAAATCAATTTTTTACTACGCGATTGAAACTATTACTAGTTTCTACAACCCTACAAAAACCCCGAAACCAGATTTCACAATGCAGCTGTTTTGAGATACAACGAACAACGTCCGACTAGCATACACGTGGTTCCTACTACTCTGCAGAATTCATTTTCCCTGACTTTCAAGAACAAAATGAATCACTTTCCCTGACTAATTTGTTCACAAGAAATATCCATGTTGGCTCTCAATCACTTGCAATCGCACTAGAAAAAAGGTGGCGAAACAAATTCAAAAGCGAAAGTACAAATAATCTGCGAGCAAAGCGAGTAGGAAAATTTTGAACTGTTGACTGTTCGAAATTTTTTTCTGCATCTTTGTTAACTTTTGCACCCCTGCTACTTTTAAATTCCCTGACTTTCCCTGTTGGCATATATCAGCCATTAATAATGTTTCATCGCAATATCTTGGATACAAACTGACAGACCAAAAAAATCAAACTCAGCCATTCAATGTTCGAAACCATAATGATTCTAGATGGTTGCAGAAAATTGTGCAGTTGATCAATTATTGAGTCACAGTGTACAATACATAGATTTAGTGATTTTGCAGCCAAACGGGCTGGATTTGGTGTACAAAATCCACACAAAAATACAGTGAATATGAAACAGCAGTCGTACAATAAGAATGAAATAGCAGAACATAAATAAACATTATATGCAAAGTCTACATCACCATAATATATTCTTTTTGTCATTGTCTGACCTCAAGAGCCCGGCGATGATCACGCAAAGTGTTCTCCTTCGCAAGCACAAACAGATCATTAAGCGACTGAAGGAGAAATTCAACAGTGTCAATGTACGTCTCAATCGACAGCAGAATCTGACCTTCATTGGCATCACCAGTCACCTGCAAAAGCAGAGTCCTTACTGAGCCGTAACACCCATAGGGTAGCGCTAATTTCTATTTCCTCAGCTCTCAGCCAGACTCCAGTTCACACTGCAAGACCACGAATATGAAGACAGCGCATTGAACGATGTGCCTGTTTACGTGTCCCAGCTTTCACTGGTACTCATTGCATCATCCAAGTACTAACCAAGCGCAACGTTAACCAACTTCACTGATGAAACCAATAATACTACCAACTAAGCCAAACTGTTACAACTTAACAGATATGATTATTAGTACTGTTATACTAGTACCACTAGTCATAGACCAGAAATCAGTGCTTACCAGTGCCTTAGCTGCAAACTGGCAAAGTGTCTCCATTGCTGACAGCATACAACGCTGCTGGGGGGACTCTGACACCTGTCCCCACTACACATTTGGGACTTTAATGTGAAATTCTATAGCTTCATTTAATGAAACCTTTTACATTTAATTGCCTCGTAAAATGCGATTCTGTTAAAAAACGAAAAAGTTATGGACTTTTAACATGACCGCCTACTGATTTTTCGGCATTAAAAAATGTGCAAGCTAAAAATGCTATTTACTTCTCAAAAACTGGTTACCACGTTACTGCCGATGACATTACAAGGACGTTTTGATAAACAGTAATTTATTTTGTTACCTCCGCCAAGGAGGTTATGTTGTTGCCAGTTTGTTTGTCTGTTTGTCTGTGTGTCAGCAAAGATAACTCAAAAAGTTATGGACAGATCTTTCTGAAATTTTCTGGGAATGTCAGGAATGGAAAAAACTACCAATGATTCAATTATGGGGGTGATCCGGAAGGAATGCTGGATTCTGGATCACTTTGAAATTTTTGTTAACATTGCTTTCAATCAGGGATACGGAAAACCGCTGCCAAAGCGAATATGGTGATGCCACCTGGCGAACAACATGGCCTTGGCGAAGGTCTGCGGGCTCTGACTGCATTATCTAGTTTATAAATTATTACTTATTTATCGTTCTTTTAAAGCAAGTGCCGGCTGCCCACCAGATTCATCTTCCAACAGGACGGCATGCCAGCACACATAGTGCGCAACGCACAGAACTGACTGTGGGCTAACGGTCCAAATTTCATCACAAAAAAACCAGTGGTCTCCAAATTTGCTAAAATAAACCCAATGGACTATCACGTGTGGGGTGCAATGTTGGAGGCTTACCACAAGCTTAAAACAAAGCTGAAAACAAGCGCTGAAGTCAATGAATCGCTTCAGGTTATCTGGAGCAACCTATCACAAGGACCAACTGACAAGACGGTGAAAGACTTCTTAAATCAAGCGACTGAAGGCTTGTGTTGGAGCTTGGAGCTGGCGGTGGACACTTACCAAAACATTCACAGTGACAATGTAATTCTGGCATCTGATCATTATTTAACTGTGTTGTTTCAACGATGTTATTAAATAATAGATGTTGTAGCCGGAACATTTTTGAATGCTAAAAAATAGGTAGGCGATCATGACAAAAAGTCTACAACTTCGTCGTTTTTCAACAGAATCAACTTTTGCTTGGCAGTTAGATGTAGACGGTTTCATTAAATAAAGCTGAAAAATTTCACATTGGAATTCCAAATGGTTGCTGAGAAAACAGCGAAAAACTTCAAGGGGCTACTTTTTTTGGCTGCATTCTGTAGGCCTGTGGTTCTGTCGCCTAAAGCAGTGAGCTGCATATAAGATACCTGAATGGCAGGAAGGTTTAGTCGTCTGCAAGCATCATAGGCACAGTTTAGTAGACCCAGGAACTGCAGGCGACCATTCTCAATGCCTGGGATCCCACCACACTGCTCCTCCTCTAAGCTACATTACAACACAATACCAGCTTAATTTTGAATTAACAACTAACAACGAATAAATAAAAATACTATTGGCTGATACAGCTACAGATATAACAACATGCTATCATGTAATTCACTGCTCGGAAATACTGAGCGTAATCTAACATACGGAATTCCAAATATTTCGAAATTCATCTCTTCATCATATTTCTGCAAGCAAGTGTTATGCTAGTGCTGCATGTTGTTATTTCATCAACTATCATTGTCATTGATCACGACTTTCCAGGACATCAAAGGTTTAATTTCCAGGACTTTCGAGGACCAATCTTATTTTCCAGACTTTCCAAAACGTGGAAAATCACAGAAAAATCCAAGACTTTCCAAGAGGCATGAAAACCCTGGTAAAGACCCTGGTGTTCGGAATGATGGATGGTTCAAACGAAAGATGACGGCCTAACCGAGAATGGTCAGATGACATTGAGCAGTGGTGTGGGGCAACCCTGCAGGAGTTAAGCCACGCTGCCCTAAATAGGCAGCGGTGGGCAGCGATAGTAACCATGGCGTCAGACACCAATGGGCATTGAGCCCACGGTTGTCGATGATGATGATGAGAACGCTAAGTTTACAGTGTACCAGGCTTAAATGCAACAGATGCAAATACCAGTCTGCAGAGCTGAAAACTGTAAGCCGGTGAGAGACTGGTGGATCTTTGACAAAGCCGGCGAGGTTAGTGCCGGAGATATCAAGATGTGTGAGACTGGGCAGACTGGACATCAACATTGACATTAGAGTGGTGATATCACCCATGAACAATAGAGCAGTGTCGTCATCACTCTGACCAATGTCCAGAACGCTACAACAACAACAACTACTACTACTACTGCCACTAATACTACAGTGGCAGTTCGGTGATAACACAACTGGTCGCATCAATGAAGTTACTCAACACCAAGTCAGATTAGTAGGGTCCACAGTTTTCTGCGGGTCGCGGAATTTCGAGCCGAGCCATGGAATTTGCCATTTTCCGCGGAATTTTGATATTTCCACGAAATTTCACGGAATTTTGCAAAAATTGAAAAATGACCGATGATCAGTTCAATCATCGACTTCACAATAAAACTAAATGGACAAATTATATCACGGAAAAAATCACACTGAACTGCCTAAAACTGTGAGTCCTACTAAGACTGCATTCACATAGACACGAGCACGAGTACAAGCAAGTGTCCAGATTTCTGTTTATGGCCTGTAGAAGCTTCATTCGTACGAGTGGAGCATTCACGTTGACTTGTACAAACACACAACTAAACGCGTGTCGGCCATATTGAATAAAATTGAATCGATAAAATGCTTCGCCATTAAAACAACAACATTCCACTACAAAGTTATTTCTACAAACTGCACATCTCTAACGATGAACAGTTTTACGATGACGTCAGTTCTGACGTCAAATGTGTGCCATGGTTTTTAGACATTATATTAATGCTACTCACGAGTAGTTTACTTTCTACGAGTTGGATAAAAACATGACCTACATGGAAACTACTCGTACAAGTGAAATTTACAGGTAACCCGTACTCGCATCTATGTGAATGGCTGCCACTGAAATACATGCAAACTCGTGTTTGCCGGAACTTGTATACGGGAACCCGTACAGTGCCGAACTCGTACTCGTGTGTATGTGAATGCAGCCTAATAGACATCACAACACGGCACACAATCACAAATAAACACAATTTGACTTGACAGATTGCATTTTTGAAAAGAAAACAAAATTGATAATTTTCTTTCAGTAAGTAAGTAATCTGCATTTGTAGCACACCATATGTCAAACAGAAATTTGAATCGTAGTTGCTAGCATAACTGAGTAGAACGCCAGCCTTCAATAACCGAAATTTCTGGACAAAGAAAAGGTCAGGAATCAGGATGGTTGTGGTGAGCCGCGGAATTTGAACAATTTTGCCGCTGTGAGCCACAGAATTTTGCGAACTGGCCCACGGAATTTGGCAAAATTTGCCGCGGAAAACTGTGGGCGATACAGAATAGTACTGAGATGGGTGACCATTTGCAGGTATACCGTCTTCGTAATTTAACCAAGCTACCCAGGCCAACTCACTGAACTCGGTCTAGCCATCCCTCCACGGGTAGGCACCAGGCAAAATGAGTACTGGCAATGGTCATGGCCACCACTAGGGAAAGAACAGTGAGTTCTGCATAACAGTAAGCCCTGTTACCAGGACTGCTGGTATACTGGCCCAGTCAGTTAAAAGTGCTGGCTGTTAATTAATAAAAGCTGGCCAACTGACCGACTTGGGCTGCAGGCTACATGTAGCTTAATTGGCTTCCGTCCCCACTGACTCAAAAGTGCTGCTAAAGGGATGTGCTGCCATGCAACAGACCTAGTAAGACTAGCTGAACTATTAAAAACACACCTGAATCTAAATGACACTGTTTGACTATATGAACAAGAGAATTATTCAATTTGTTACATATGCACAGATGCACTATAAGCTCACCGAAGAGATGCAAGCTTTGCCAGCACATTGAAGGCAGCCTTGATGTCACTACTGACAGTCAGAACATTGTGCAGCCTTAATATCTGGAGACATTTCAACGAATAAAGACCGTCCTCAATGTCTTTCACCTTGAATTCACAGTCCGACAAATCCAGCTTTGTCAATGTTGGCAGACCGCACAGAATCGTAACCAGAAACTCGGCCGAAAAATTATTCACACAGTTCATGGTCAACGACCGAAGTCGCGGGCATAACAGGATGTAATTTCGTCCAAAAACCTGGTTTCTAGGCGTCTCCCAGTTGCCCTCTGCAGCCTTCATTAGACAGGCAGTTATCTCCTCATGTAAAAGATGGCAAAGTTCAAGAAAGATGCGACCGGTTCCGAGAAGGGCTAGCGACTGGAGATTGTCTGAATGCCGGTTAATGAGGTGAATAAAGTTGTATGTCAGATGGGTCAGTGGGACCCGGAGTTCGACCGGCCGATGTGCCAGAAGAAGGTTAAGATCACCGTCTGTAACATCGGACATCGAGCAGAGGTTAAGTCGCTTCAACGGACACAGCTTGGGATCCCTGAAGATGCCAAGGTGCTGGCGCTGGATTGGTAAAACACGACTAAGTTCATCGCTCACAGACAGCGGCAGGATGACGTCCGGTTTCAGTTGAAAGGTGTCCGTCTCATTGTCATAGTCACAGATCGTCTGCTGCAGGTTCTTGGCACAGTACGACAGACAAATATCTGACAAAGTTTCTGGGTCATTCGATGGCCAGGCGCTGCTTGCCATCATCAAGAATCCAAACACACTACAGCAAGACATCATAGTAAGTAAGCAAGTAAAATGTGAATTTATATAGCGCATAACGTTAAATTAACCTCTACTGTGCTCATGTTATTAACACAAATGCAATAAAACTTATTTAATATATACAAGTTGCTGATTGCAACAGGGCCAATAATAGTAAGAGAAGCTGTTAATGATATATTAGAATTGGTGAAGGGAGAAAAACATTTGACAGAGAGATTGTTATTGGCACCTTATAATCAGTTAGAAAATATCAACAGAAAGTAGGATAGACATATCAAGGAAGCACTTTTCAGTTTATTACAGAAACTCGTAGAAAGCTTTAACTTTTGCACTATCAACACAGTCTGGTTTCTGGTTGTCTCTACTCGACAATAAATGTTTTCACACAGTTCAGTTATTTTGATGGTGGAATTCACGTCAGAAGATTTTACTTTGATGTGTTAACAGAGTTTTTACTCAGAGATCAACCAAGAAGTTTCGTTTTGGTCGTACTAGATACAAGAAGAAGAAGCCAATAATAGTAGCTGTGCAGCGCTTACATATGCCGCATAGCCATACTAGATACGACTGTAATTATCCATACAGTTTATAATTAGGCTGCATGCCGCATAGTCTCGCGGTTGCCAAGGATCAGAAGGAGCAAAATTTCCAGAACATGCTTCGCTATAGCATGTCTTCTTCTACAGCATACTGCAAAAATTTTACTAATGACGCCGTAAACAAACACACTGATAAATAGAGCAAATAATGCGCCTACCAAGAACTGATATCAGTACAGCAAAACAGCGCTAGCAATTAATAAAAGCATTAATACGCAAAAAACTCAATTTGTTTACTATACGCACACTATATGCTATATATACACTATATGCATAGAGTTGAAGCATAGATTCATTCTTAAATAATCATCATATAGCATTTTTTTCAACCGGAACGCAGGCTTTCCCTGGTACATAGTGATTGCAATCCCGGGATTGGATTCTCAATCTCGGGATCCGGGATTGAGAAATTTGTAATCCCGGGATCCCGTTTCGGGATTAAGCTTCCAGATTGGTCGTTATTTTGGTATACCCAATTGACTTATTTTATGCACAGGGCCCCTACGAATAGTATATGCGAACTGCAGAGAGTGACAGTGACTGTCGAAATACAAATTTCCGGCGATAGAACAAAGTAGCACTGAAACGCTCATAAAATATGACAGATGGCTAAAATTTTTATTTCTGTCATTTAGTGCGCAAAAAAGTACAATTTTAGTTAATTTTTCCTAATCTCGAAATCCTGGGATTGAGACGCTGCCAATCCCGGGATTCGGGATTGCTATCGCTATTGGTACATTTTCCTGTACAGTAGTGTGTGTACGTACTGACGCCATCATTGAAATGCATTTTCTGAGTAAAAAGTAAACGTACTCCCAATTGAACCAAGATAAAAATACTACGGGCTTAGTTAATTCAGTTATGTCTCATCCTAGAGTGTGTCAAAATTTGCATTGGAGTTAGGCTACTTACCGGTATGTCACTCATGTGCCAATAAGAATTATTAGAAACTCACTAGTCAAGTATCAGAAAGACTTCCTAATTCAACAAAGTAAAACTTACGCTAATTGAAAGTATCCAGCATTACTGTAAATAACTTCATGTCGGCCGATAAACCTCAAAATCACAGGCCAACAAATTAAGGCATATAATTACTGTCTTTCTGTTCTCGTGAATTTTATTCGGCGTTTTGTACCATGTAAATGTTACTGGCAGTCAGAGAATGCACCAAAAGGTACTAGGCAGCTACCTTTCACTGAACCTAACACAGCACAGCCAAGACTACCAAAGTAAACTAAGTAAAGGGACATGAAGAGAAATTAACAGAGCAAATAAACTGCAATGCAAACAGACTGCAGGAGTGAACAAATTGCAGCAAACAAGTTTAGTATTAATCACAAATTAATTAGAAATTTAGTTACACATTACTTTGTTCTGCAGTGGCATAGCCAGGGGGTTGCCTTTGTGTGTCAAAATTAACCATTTTGATGCCTCTGTAGCATTAATTGTGCATTTACTTGTTTAATACTTAGATGTATAATTAATCCATATTTGTTTTAGGCAACATATAGAACTGTCAGCTGTTTCTAATGACAAAAGCCAAGCCAGATTAGAAGTTTCCAAGCTCCCTTTCTGTTAGCAAGATAGGCCTAAAACGTATGTCTGCTACGGCGACCGACACAACAGAGACCTATGGTATCCAAAGCAGTCGCACTAAAAGCAGACTGTTACCACAGAGCGTGGCAGTGCCACCCACATTACTCCAGCAAACATAAGCTTCAAGCAAATAGTTCAGGGTAACATTATCATGGCACATTTTCGTCACTATTTTGAGCAACTGTATAGGCTACATATGTCTCCTAGGGTGTGAGGAGGAAAACATCCATGTCCTCTCCCCAATGGCCATGCTAGTGGTGTGCATTGTGCAATAAGTACAGGTATGACAAACTACAAATTGAGAATTTGAAATCACATCATATTCAAAATTACACATGCTCAAGTTAGTCTCTAGTGAACAAACAGAAGCAAGAGTTTAACAGCAAATGTATACATGTAAGGGGCAGAAGTTACACTTTACCCAACTACAAAGCCCAGCCCAAGGTAATTAGAAGGTGAATCCATGAAACAATGAGATCACAGTGGCATGTACTGTACAAAACTTACATTCTACCAAATCGTTAACGAATTTACATCTGCAATGCGATAAACTATGAGTCAGTACTATGGTCCAATTTACAGTTATCAACAGTCCAATAAATGCGAAAGTAACACAAAGCGGAAGCATATGTACGTGCAGGCAGAAGGATGAGGCCCAGCCCAAATTCATGGCACACCGCATCGTAAACAACGGTAACCCACAGGCATCTAGACAACCATTTTTATGCTCAACTGGTTCATTAGGGCATGCAGCATCATGCCATGTAGTTTGGTGCCCATAACACGACTACAAACGTCTGCAAAATGGGCACAACACACGAATAAAGCAGACTTTACATCCACGCAATGCACGTGACGTACACAACGCAGCAGATAACACAGTGCCAGCAGACGTCAGCAATTAGACAGCCAAGAAAGCTGCCTACATTCCAAAACAAGGTAATGATCTACAGGGTGGTCCAGCCAAAGTGAAGCCAACTTACATTTTTGCTGGAAACATTTGAATGCAAATTTTAAGGGGGGCGGTGCCCCCAAATTTCATACTTGCGTTAACACCCCAACCTAGAGCCGCGTCAAGTTCCAAAGTTTCGTCAGGCTACACCCCCTAACTCCCAAGTTATAAGCGCTCCTTTATTGCATTTTAAGCCAATTTTTGACCCCCCTTTGAAAAAAAAGTGTAAGGGGGCCCTGTCCCCGGTGGGGGGTGCGCTAGTAAGACTTGGTGATTCTCTAGCGCGTATAAAAATTTGGGGGCGCAGCACCCCCTAGGGGCCGAAATGTGTTCTTTCGAAAAATGCACTTTGGGTGGGTACGAGTTCACATCGAGATCTCCAAGGTTACTGGACCAAAGTTACAATATCACTAAATGTAACAATCGAATGCGGACACTACAGGACACTAATACAGCTGCAAAATACTACTACAACTACAAGATACAACTACAACTACATTATACTAGTACAGGTTACTACTAAACTGCAAAATGCTACTACAAATAGGATACTGTTAGAGCTGCAAGGTACTACTACAGGATACCACTGCAGCCGTAGGATTTTACTACAACTACAGGAAACTACTACAGCTGCAGAATACTACAACAACAACAGGATACATCTACAGTTACAGAATACTAGTACAAGTTACTACTACAACTGCAAGATACTACTACAAATAGGATACAATTAGAGCTGCTAGATACTACTACATGATACTACTACAACTGCAGGGTTTTACTACAACTACAGGACACTAATACATCTGCAAAATACTACTACAACTACAAGATACAACTACGTGACACTAGTACAGGTTACTACTAAACTGCAGGATGCTACTTCAAATAGGATATTGTTAGAACTGCAAGATACTACTACAGGATACTACTACAGCTGCAGGATTTTACTACAACTACAGGACACTACTACAGCTGCAGAATACTACAACAACAACAGGATACATCTACAGCTACAGGATACTGGTACAAATTACTACTACAAACTACAACTGCAAGATACTACTACAAATAGGATACTGTTAGAGCTGCTAGATACTACTACATGATACTATTACAACTGCAGGGTTTTACTACAACTACAGGACACTAATACATCTGCAAAATACTACTACAACTACAAGATACAACTACAACTACATGATACTAGTACAGGTTACTACTAAACTGCAGGATACTACTACAAATAGGATACTGTTAGAGCTGCTAGATACTACTACATGATACTACTACAACTGCAGGGTTTTACTACAACTACAGGACACTAATACATCTGCAAAATACTACTACAACTACAAGATACAACTACAACTACATGATACTAGTACAGGTTACTACTAAACTGCAGGATACTACTACAAATAGGATACTGTTAGAGCTGCTAGATACTACTACATGATACTACTACAACTGCAGGTTTTACTACAACTACAGGACACTAATACATCTGCAAAATACTACTACAACTACAAGATACAACTACAACTACATGATACTAGTACAGGTTACTACTAAACTGCAGGATGCTACTTCAAATAGGATACTGTTAGAGCTGCAAGATACTACTACAGGATAACACTACAACTACAGGACACAAATGCCCATTCCTAACCCTACCCCATACCAATTAATTTGGGGGTTATAAACGACAATTTTGGGCTCGAAAGTAAAAAACAACTTTTCTATGCTCATTCCATCAATTCTCTCCAATAGGTCTGCAATGGTATTGTCACTCAATGTAGATAGAACTTTCCAAAGGTAAAACATTCATAACACCAGTGCGAATCTATTCAAAAGAATTACCCTCCTAATAGATTAGTATTAGGACAAATGTTGGTAACCAAACAACACTCTAGCCCACTTTATAAAGAGTATGTTATTGTATAAAAAAGCTGTAACTTATTACACAATCCAGCTAAAACATTCCGCCACGTGACACTGACAAATGCAGCTACATCGAGTACCGCATGCTGTTGCCGACTGGCAACAACCGGAAGCCAATAATCTCACACACTACAAAATACACCCTATCGCACGCAAGCCCAGATAACAATGAGTTTTCAAGGAACTGCATACTGTTGCCGATTGGCTACAAGTATAAAAGTACAAATTAAACATTAATGTCACCACTGACCAAATTAAGAAATAGCACATTGTATTCAGCATTAAATTCTCTAACGGGCACTTATTTTTGCACAAATATCGGTTGAAACGCCGAGTAGAAATTTATTTGTAAACATGACACAATTTCAATCACCGCTGCAGGAAGAGGGGCATTACGTAATCGAACAAATAAGTTTTGACAGTATGTAAGTTTAGGCTCATTCAAAAAAAAGAGTACATCGACCTATCAAAGCATGTATGCCATGCCAAAATAAACTGATGATGAAGTTGCATTTGTCTCTTTTTCAAAAAAATGAAGTTTAAAGTTGATGTGCCAATTGGCAACACTATGCGGTTAAGGGTTAACTAGATAGGCAGTCTTCCCGGTGAGTGGGTCAAAAGAATTGCGGCTCCGGTTGCACACCCATACCCTGGGCCAAATTTATGCCTCCGTCAGTGACCTACATCTGTGAGGTAGTTTCATATGATCAACTCGAGAAAATATTCAGACAGCCTCAGAATGTAAACGATGATTTTATCACTCATCAAATAAGCGGTGAAATTTCATCATCAGCTGTCCCTATATGGCTTGTGTGTCAAGGCCTTTACTGTGACACACGACGAGTCATGCATTCAACTCCAGTTTGCGTTGTACTTTGGCATAATAATAACAATATATCATAAAGCATAGTGTAGATACACGATTGTGCAGAGAGGTAGCAAGACACAAATGTATGGTCTAACCCGTAGGCAACTAGACAACCATTCTGGATGAAATCATCAGGGTTGCTAAGTTTGGTGGGGCGGGGCATCACTTCATGGAAAATAGCTGGGGCTGGCAAGTGTGCTCACAAGTCACACGCTTAATGTGTCTTGTGCACTGTGTCTGAAGCTCGGATATCTGATTGTTGAGATGTGCAACCTCCTTGCGTGACAGCTGCAGGTCGCCTGTCAACAACAGTAACAACCGACATCGCTTCACATTAATACTCAGCCAGCCTATGTAAATATCAACTTATAGCCACAGCACTGGAAAAAGGAACCATCAGATAAAAAACAGAGTGCAGAGCAATATAAAAATAAAACATAAAACACAAGTTTAGCAAATTTTTTTCCAAACTACACTGAGCGTTTACCAACTGCAACATGGACAACTTAGCACCAAACTCCACCCATGGCATTTACTCACTTTGGAGATGACCCCAAACCCCGCCACACACAAGTCATGTCCACTGCCACTGACAACACAAGAAAACAGAAAAAATCTAACAATATAATTACTGTAATAAACTACCTACATGCTTACACTCACACATAATATGAACAGATAAAAGATACCAATTACTAAACTGAAAACCTGACTTATTTACAAGATATGTTCATACGAACACGGAGTCTGTCCAACGCATTTCGATAGTTTACAGTATATGTCGGTATAAATATAATCAGTCAGCTGTTTAGATTAATAGAAAAAATCAAAATGTTTGATCTCAATTCATATAGCCCATTTTGTCCCAAATATCGTTGCCATGGCAACGGGGGTCGGTCGGGGGAAAAATGGAATTGGGAGCATTCGATGGCCCATCCCGAAAACCCCCCTATAGGCGCATACAGCGATAGTGGCACAGAGAAAATAAGTAGCACGAGACAGAATCTCTTGCACTAGAGCAATTCCACCTACAAACTCACAAAAACAGACAACAGGAATGGTTGGTATACAAACAGACCTTTTAGCTGATGAAGATGCAAACGACTGGTCTCTATGTCAACTGTATATCTCTGATCATCAGACTCCATACTCTACACAGCAATCAGCAAAGTTCAACTCATTCACAACCGGTGTTCACAGTGATTTGGGGTATCAGAGATTGAAAAATCTGAAAAGTTCCCCACCTGTTTTTAACCCACCCCCCACCTCAACTCCACATCAATACATCAGTCCTATCACCATCACAGCAGGCTGCAAACAACCCAAACTCTCTGAGGCTTTGCGTCTTCACAGTCAGGCAAAACATAAAAATTATAATTGACCACTGTATAAGAAAACATTATTTTAGTAATAAAACAGCAAATATAAATGTACCCCCTGGTACAAAACATTAGTTTATATGCTTGTTAATGGCGACACGCAATGACTGACACATCAAAAACAGCAAAAATCATTAAAAAATGATATTATTCAACAGCACATTGACAGTCAGACGATGTGATGGTGAGTGATATCACCTTTTTTACGATTTTTTGCTGTTTTCAATGTGTCACTCATTGCATGTCGCCATTAACAAGCGTAAAAACTGATGTTTTGTACATTTATAATACCAAAACTTAGCCAACTACAGTTTGTAGTAAATAACTGAGATAAGTTCTTTGGCAACACCTGTCTACTACTTAACATGCACACCATTCTGAGAACACAGAATATGCACAATTTGCACATTCTCATTATGTGCACTACAATGGCTGCCAAACAGGGCAGAAAGACATGAATGAAATCTTATTTATGACTCCAAATTACCCATAGATAGCAATCAGGCTTTCGTACAGTAAAAGTGAAAATGCTGACAATCAAGTAACTTTGCTTTGCACTAAGGTGTAATACCAATTAGTGCGAACACCGCTCGTACAGTGCTCAAGTCCAGAATAATTGAGAGTGCCAAGTGTCTATGAATGCACAACTGGATGCAGGTTTTCCTTTCCTAATGCTCATTAAAAATACAACAGCAACTGCTGTTTAAAAACGCTACCTATCCAAGACACAATGATAAGACTTCACACAGTGTTTAAGTGGTAATTAGCCTAGTGTTCACTGTTCAGTGCTAACGGTGCCTTGTTGCTGATGGATAATTTTAATTAGCATACACAAATCTGGTCAAGCAGAACATCAGCCACGCATTCACCCTCGATGTTCTTTCCCATATCAGTCTCTTCGGGAAAGCCTACAACATACACTAATTGCTTACTTACTAATCAAATAAGTAAGAAAATAATCTATACACTGGCAAAATATGCATAATCAGAAAT
>Ga0209367_1003469_pt1 | contig 21461 bp, 16 predicted proteins | sample WorMetLIZISLAND2_FD_187412 | JGI IMG/M metagenome (GOLD analysis project Ga0209367, IMG submission 187412) | Marine gutless worms symbiont microbial communities from Max Planck institute for Marine Microbiology, Germany - Olavius geniculatus... ...
CCATTATTGGGCCAATGTCGGACCAATTGGCGTTTTCTATGCAGGGCCACTGTGGGCTGCCCTTATTGGCCCTGTACGTTGAGGCCTGTTGGCTCGTCGATGGCCCCTTATTTTATGGTTGACTGGGATGGTGACGATAGACCTTTTATAGTAAAGCGCTGGTGACGAATCGAATGGTCTCGTAACTGACAATGTTTATTGTTTAGCTAAAATAATACAGAAGGATGAACGGATCATTGCTGTTGTACAATTTGAAATTAAACTGTTTGTTTTTTCTACCGGTCTAAACAGCTCACTGATTATATTTATACGGACATATACTGTAAACTGTCGAAATGCATTGAACAGACTCCGTGTTCATATGAACATTATCTTGTTGTTTAGTTTAAAACGTAAGTTTAGAATTTAATTAATTTTTTGGAGTAGCAAAATTCTGTTAGGCCTACTAATTTTTTTCTGCTCAGTTTTTCAGTATTATCGTATCGTATCGTATCGTATCGTATTGTATCGAGACCGTCCATAGGCACTACATGGTGTGCCAAAATGACTCAACTTGTTTTTGTCAGAACTTTCTCAAATCTCTGCCAAATTTGACAATTTTGGGCATAAGGATAGCCAAGACAATAAAATTATGTAAGGCACACTTAATGTCCACCTCACATAATTTATTTTAACGCACTACCGTGTAAAACGCAGATGCTCAAAATTGTTATATTACGCGGTGATTATCAGTATCTGATTGTTCACTTGTGCATTATCAATTCCACAAAGGGCGCCATAGGATTCAATAATTTTGTAATATTAAACATTTTACGCTAAACACAGCGGACAACAAAATAACTAATTGATGAGCTTAAAACACAATTTATGCACGAGTGAGTGCTGTGCATTTTGATCAGTTGATCGTTAATGCCGCTGTCAGCCGTGGCATCACGTCAGTGGCGTCATCACGGCTTGTGCGGTAGCAACAAGCTGTTGTATAAGCGATGTACCAAGTCAATGGGAAAGCTGAAATTTCGACCCCCCCACAGCTCCCGCATTTTTCAGCCGATCTTAATGAAACTTGAAACCAAGAAAGATATCCGGGATACGACCCCACATGCAAAAATTTGGTTGATACGTGACGACGGGAAGGGGGTCTGCGTAGGGAAAGCATTTTCCGTTACTTTTTGTGTTCCATCTATCTATCTTTTTTTGTATTCTTGCTCACGCCTACAGGTCACACTAGAAGACCGATCACGACTGTTTATGGCTCAAAAACGTGTTTCCGCGTAAGGTACGCTCTTTTGGATCTCTCGATGACAAAAATAATGTTTGGGGGTCGAAACTCCCCAAAAACACGATTCTGGGGGTCCTGAATATGCATTCTAAGCCAAATTTGCAAAATTTTCGAATCGCGCTATGTCAAAAAGTACGCACTCGATCAACACGAAATTTGAAAGGGAATTTCAGGTGCACAAATGGACTTCGTTGGTGGTCCAGCATTACAAAATTATAATTCAAAATGGCGGCAGCCGCCATCTTGGATTTTTGCACAAACATCAATAACTTAGCCGTCGATTGACGTAGATAAATGAAATTTTGCAGTGATGTAGACGGCTGCCACCGGAAATAGACCATTTGACCAAAATAGACAACAATAATAAATTCAAAATGGCGGCGGCCGTCATTTTAAATTTTATCTGTCGCTCATACCTCCTTTACTATTGCACATATTTGCACGAAATTTGACATGCGTATTACCTGGAGGTCCTACATGCAGGTATGCCATAATATTAAACAAAAATTAAATCCAAGATGGCGGCGGCCGCCATCTTGAATTTTTGCATAAACAGCAATAACTCAGCCACCAATTGACATAGATTAATGAAATTTTGCTGTTATGTCGTCGGCTGCTGCCAGAAGTAGATCGTGTGACCAAAATCGACAAAAATAATAAATTCAAGATGGTGTCGGCCGCCATGCTGAATTCCGTTTATCGCTCATAATTTAGTTGCTATTGCACGTACTTGCACGAAATTTCATATGCGAGCTAAGTTTGACGTGCTACACGTAATTGTACCATAAAATCGAACAAAAATGAAATTTAACATGGAGACGGCCACTATTTTGTATTTTAACACAAAGCATAACAAATCAGCTGCCGACTGAAAAAGCTTCATGAAATTTTGCAGGAATGTATTTAGTTGCTACTGGAAATAAATCATGTGACCAGAATCGAGAAAAGTAGTAAATTCAAGATGGCGGTGGTCACCTTTTTAAATGTCGTTCATCACTTATAACTGCTTTTTCACCCATATGCATGAAATTTGGTATGTAGTCTAAATTCGCTGTCCCACATACAGTCCCATTATATTAAACAAATAACAAAATGCAAGATGCTGGAGGTAGTAGTAGTAGTAGTTGTTGTTGTGTACAAAGTAACTGTTCAGTGACCTTTCAAACTTTAATAAAACCGCAAATATTATATATAAAAATGCAAGCAATTTATTTAATGTTGTATAAGCGCTGATGTAAAATGGCAAATATCAAAAAGTATAAGCACGAACATTATGCATTAGCTTAGACATTTATATCTGGCTACTGAGAACAGATTAAATGTCTAAGCTAATACATTAGTTCGTGCTTATACTTTTTGATTTTTGCCGTTTTACATCAGCGCTTATACAACATTAAATGAATTGTTTGCAGTTTTTTATATATAAATTCAATAAATCGTTGGGGTTTCAGTGATGATTGGGGTCTAAGTCTGCGTAACGTATTGTTTTTGCAGCAGTAACACTGTTTCAAAGGTACGATTTACAGGGAAAAAACTATAATCGTAAATCCTTGGGGGTCTATAGACCCCACAGCCCTCTCTCACCACTCTCACTGCTAAATGACGTTCCTGCATCACATCTAAGCCATTATGTACACTTTGGGCAAAAATTGTAATAATTTCTAAGCAAGTCGTTACACAAAGTTATAATTCTGCTGAATAAATCACATTTTAATTTATTGTGTGCTTAATTAAGTCGTTAGAACTTTAACGGAGACAACAACTGAGCATTATCAAAAATTTAAAGCATCTGCGTTTTACACTGTAGTTCGTTGACATAAACTATAGGTGAGATAGACAATAAGTATACCTTACATGATTCTATCGTCTTGGCTATCTGTTTACCGAAAATTGTCAAATTTGGTGGAGATTTGACGAAGTTCTGACAAAAAAGTTAAGTAATTTTTTGGCACACCCTGTATTTCTAGGTTTACATCATTATGACATTCAGACAAAACCAAGCGTAGCGTGAAGTTAATTCGTTAAAGTGTTGTGTTGCAGGACATTATTGGAGATGACGAAATTAAGTTAGATTGGTTTTTCAAAATGTCAATGATGCATGATCTTGTCAATGTGAGTGTCTGCATTTTGTTACTCTCAACTGACATTTCATGCTGTTCAGTATTTACTTTAAATTACTAATATAAAAAAAACGATGCAGCATATCCATTTTTCAACACCGCTCAACGCCTGCGCTGCAATGCGGCGTCTCGAGCTTTGTCATAGTCCCTTTCAATTTAACGTCTAACGCCGCCACTGTCTATCTCACAAAATTTCTATTAAAATTTTCATTCACCATTATTAGTATATAATAATTGAAAACTGTTTCTTTTTAATTTTGATATTGATGCTAACGTATAGGGAATGATTTACCTGCACAAGTCGGTGTTTCAATCACACGGTTACCTGTCGAGTGCTAACTGTCACGTGGACAATAGATGGATTCTCAAAATCTCTGGATTCGCTGTCCATGCGTTCAGAGAGAAAGACTGCGAAGAACAGGTTAAAAGGCTTTAATTCGTTTTTAAACGACCGTACTTAAGTAACGGTCGAGCTGTTGTCATGAGTTGTCGTCCGTCTGTCCGTCTGTTTGTCTGTAATGGATGTATTCCGGCTAACGGGTAGGGCATAGAAGAAAACTCCTTACACAAGTAATGAGCTATGTGTCTTAGACTCGGGCATGCAAAATTTCAACCATATATATCTTTAATTTGGGGGTTGAATGAAGAAAAAGTAGTAAAAATGTGCGTTCTATTAATTAATTGGCTATTAATAGAACGCCCTTGGTTCACGCCAACACGTCGGACTTCTGTGCCGGCCAATCACGCGGCATAATCGTATTTCATGAATATGCATTAACTTTGGACACTAATTTCCTACAATTACACATCAATTAACAAACACCGTTCATCCGAATTGCTTCGAAACTGAATAAGCTGCAATAGCATGAATACATTATTACGAAAAAAATGTTAATTACGACAGCGAAGAGAAAAAAGTTGCAAAATGTTTGCGTGCACGAGGAGTCGAGGACTCGAACGCGAGACTTTTAGCGCAGCAGATGCTCACGCTACCAATAGACTATGCAGGGCTCTCGGCAGAACTGTTTCAATACCGCTATTTATGTTAGCCCCATATAACCCGATAGCCGTGTTATAGTATAATTACTGGGTACCAGCTTACTGCAGCCTATTGGTTGGCACAGATAAAACGTTGTGTTGGCGTGAGGCGCTTTTCATGAAACTGTATCGCCTGGCAAAATGACCACGTGCGATGTCTGTCATACTAACGTTTACTGTAGCTTTCGAGACAGCGTTTCTTTAACATAGCGTGCATGGAACTGTATCACCTCTGACAAATCGTTTTCACTCCGTGACGGGAAGTCGGACGCTGTGCATCGGACGTAGGCAGTACGGTCGGCTTTTTCTAGCGATAGCTGGGCTTTTTTTGTTGCAGCTGTGCCTTCGTCATTTTATTTATTTTACTTCACTGTTGATAAGATCGATGTTGCGGTGTCATGGGTTGAGAAAAGCTTGACAGAAAGTTTTATTTTATTTGATAAATAGCTGCATATTTTAGAGGTAAAAGATAGGTCTATAAGTTCTCAAAATCTCAATTTTGTTTTTTTTTACATTTTCCCCAAATTAAAATATTTAGTTCCAAATTTTATATTTTTGGAACAAACATTTTCCGACATCAGACAATAACTTTTTAAAAACTAAAATTCAGAGGGTCGAAAAAGTGGGCTATTTGCCACTTAATTTGCTCCCAACCCCTAAAAATGGTGATCACTGCATTTTAAACAATAATTATCCGTGGCCAAGTGTTTGACATGCAATATTTTAGCAACCATGCGAGACGAATGGACGGTTTTAATAAATCATTTATAAGAAACCATATATTGCGAGTCCAATGATCACGTGGTTGATGACGTCACGTGACCCTAAAAAGGTCAAGATCTTAACCCCAAATATTTGAGGTTCCATATCTCCGTAACTGTTTTGTGACCAACAATGACACTTGATCTAATCGTGAAATTTTAATGCAGCAGAGACCAACAGTGGTGGCTGTAAAGATGCTAACTAACGAACGTCTTTAATGGTAACAGACAGGACCTGTAGAACGCCAATGAGACAAATACCTTGTTCCACAAAACGTATTTTTTGTTGCTATACCATTTTTTCGACAATAAGAAACATTTTCCGACACTACCACGGCGCTACTAAGTCGATGTGAGAAACATAATATACTTTAGTCATTGAAGTTTCTCATGCAACGCTTGACCTAGACCTACGTCTGATATCATATCGCATTGTTGAAGATGCGCATTCTTACTTATGCAAGGTATTGCTGTCGAAAAACTTTAGATTAACTAAAAACTAGAGCAAAACGTTAACTAAACTTGATTATTGTTGTTGTATCAACTATTTTTTGAGCTTTGTATAACACTACAAACTAAACGCTTCACGATATGCAGGTGGGCGAGTATCAGTTTTACCGTGATCAGCTGTGGACAGCCCCCGAGCTGCTGCGTATGACAACTCGACCTATCAACGGAACTCAGAAAGCTGACGTCTACAGTTTCGCTATCATCCTGCAGGAAATCATGTTCAGAGAGGAGCCGTTTTTTCTCCATGTCGACCCACCAAAAGGTATTATTATACAAAACTGTACTCAAATCATTCGCTAAGCGTATTTGCATCACATCCAACTGGCTGGTTTATAAAAAAGCAACCACCAAGATTTATAATTTTATTTTAAACATTTTCTGAACATTTATAACGAAATCGTATGTAAGTAAACGTAAACAATCTAAAGAGCCAACATGAATAGGCATATTTTATACAGAACAATGTGCTCTTAGCTACAAACGTTACAAATCTGTATGGCTGGTATGGCTATAAACACAAGTTTAAAATGACGTAGATTACTTCTTGAGGTACTAAATTTTTTAATTAATTTAATTATTATTATTATTTATTAAATTATACAGTGATCGTGGAGAAAATCATTGACAATCGTACGCCGTTATATCGCCCGCCTCTTCCCCAGCAGGAGTCTGAGGGCGTACATCCGGGCATATTGACTCTGATGAAACAATGCTGGGCCGAAGAACCGACTGAAAGACCTTCGTTTGTCGATGTCGCCAAAGCCATCAGAAACATAAACAAAGGAAGGTCGTATTTGTCGATACTTAACAATCTTTTTTTCTATAAGTAACGTAGTTATCCCGTTGGTTTATCAGACAACAGTGGTTGGCTGTAGGTCTTAGTATATGTTGGAGAAACCTACATACATCTAACGGGATATTCGAGATTTCGTTTTACGTTTAACATTTATGTTACGTTGTAGGAAGTTTGACATAATGGACAGTATGCTGCATAAGCTGGAGAAATACGCGGATAATTTGGAGAGTATAGTGGAACAACGAACTGCGGAACTGATGGATGAGAAAAGAAAAACAGACGTGTTGCTTCACCGAATGCTGCCAACGTAAGCTTTCGTTATTAGCCTACCGTGTTTAAACTGGATTCAGGGATTGAAGCCAAACCGGCTAGTCACTGAAGTGAAGTTGATCAAATTGCGTAAATTTATTAGACGACTGCAGTTACACGTGTGGGCAATACGCGCAGGTAGGCCTATAGTGAAAAGCCTCCGTATGCTAAGCACTTTTCACGATGCTAGAACACCATTTGGGGCTGCTCACGACTAGAACACTGCGCAGAATGACAAGAGCCTTGCGAACTATGAGCCTACAGATGGTGCAACCTTTTTTGACTGCCGGATACTATGCATTGCTATGTGTCATAGTTTCGTAGCGGACGAGTTAAAGGCAGGACGTAATGTGGCTCCACAGATGTATCCTAGCGCCACGATCTACTTCTCTGATATTGTCGGGTTCACGGTGTTGTCGTCTGAAAGTTCTCCGATACAGATCGTGGAACTCTTGAATGATCTCTACAGTACGTTCGACGACACCATAGCACGCTACGACGTCTACAAGGTCCCAGTCACGTTATAATGTGGTAAATCGTTATCTGGCTGCAAAAATTGCAGCACTGTGTACTACAAATTGGCACACAATGGCCGATGCTTTTGGGAACGTTTTCACTGATTTTCTTCTTTGTTACATTTTTTGCGTTTTCGAGTTAGGAGCCCCGACGTACCGGATGGACTAGGAAAGCGGTGTAAAAAAGGCCGCATAATAAGGGTAAACAATAATTAATAAAAGTTTAAGTTTTAGTGCTCATGGCCTCAGGTTTTAAGTACACGATTCTGGTATCGGAACATGACCCCAAGTCTAGGACCCGAGTCATACAACACTGCACAAAACTATGGCGTATTTTGTTAGGTTGAGACGATCGGGGATGCGTACATGGTGGTGAGCGGATTGCCAAAATTAAACGCTGGAAGACACATCCTTGAGATCTGCAATATGGCTCTTGATCTTCTGGATCAAGTACATCACTTTACGATTCGTCATCGTCCTGACGAGACTCTTAAACTACGCATTGGAATACACACTGGACCCTGTGCTGCAGGTTTGTCATGTATTATCTTCTATAATGTGTTTTTATGATTGACTCTCGAGGACGTGTTTCCATTAAACCACGTTAATTATTGACCAAGAGCACTGTTGTATATCGACTTTTTATTGCTACTAAGCCTGTGTCGTTAAAACTACACCATGTCGCAAAAAAACTGTGCCATTTTTATTTTTTAAATAACACCGTAAATCAATGGCCGATTTTGATAATTTTCCGCATGCAAAATCAACAAACAATTTGACGTAAATGACTGTAGTTTTGGCCACCTCACCTTAATATTGTCATTACACTACCTTGTAAAATGCAAAAGTCGCAGTTTGGCCATTTACAACAATGAGTTTTTACTGGATTGCGCATGCATCGGCTCAGAAACTCACTGAGACCACAAAATCATTAAAAATCTGTAACTGATTTAGCACTGATTATAGGCCTACTAATTCTAAGATCGTATGTCGACGAAGTGAAATGACGCATCAACAGCGAGAGAGCCACTCTGGGTCAGCGGTTAATGTACGTGCTGTTGGCGAGAAGCGTCAATGTCTACCGCTTGCGCTCGTGCTAGAGGAGGACATTTTGAGCACATGCTGTAATAAACATGGCGTAATGAAACACGTGTGACTTTTTGAAAGATGGTAATTACCAATCGTGTTTGCTGCTATTCAGTTAATCATTTCTGAGCCGACGCATGCGCTACCTAGTATGAATTCATTGTTGTAAACGGCCAAACATCGACTTCTAAATTTCGCAAAGTGCTGTAGCGACAGTATTGAAGTGAGGTAACCAAAACTATAATTACTTATGTCGAGTTATTTTCTGATTTTGCATACGAAAAATTTTCAAAATCGGCCAATGTGTCACAAAGTAGCACATTTTTTGAGACACGGTGTAGCTATACCAGCATCATTATGATTACTTTAACGAGTAAGAAGAAAGTCAAAAATGGCTAACCTAAAATGCTAAAACGCAGTCCAAAAATTTTCAGATAACGTATACGAGTTATTCCTATCTTTGTGTATGTGTGGTATTGGTACCGTTAGTTGTATTATTCGTATTAAAACTCTACGCAAACTAAACTGAACTGATGTGCACAGGGCTAGTCGTTCTTTGCTGTTTGTAAATCACAATACTTGTTATATTGTTATAGGCGACGATTTTAGAAAAAAAACTTTTATACTTCGTATTGTGAGCATTCTTGCATTGTGTCAGGTTCTGCTATTGAACGAATATATATGTATAGTAGTCAGCTATCATCTTTACTGTAGTAGGCTATGCTAAGGACGTAATCGTACAGTTTACGACATATTTTACGCCGGTTCAAACTATTGATTGGTTTGCATGTGTAGGAGTGGTGGGACACGCAATGCCGAGATACTGTCTGTTTGGTGACACCGTGAACACGGCTTCACGCATGGAATCAACCGGAGAAGGTTGACTTTATTCTAGCTAAACCTGACCGGCAGTGGTGTATAAGCTGTTGTTTGGCTGTCTCTAAACGCAGCGATAATCTTGAGTCAGTCTACTTCCCTCCCCCCCCAAATTGGCCGTTTTAAAACTGAATACTTTTTAGCCGACCGTACTTAAGTAACGGTCGAGCTGTTGTCATGGTTGTCGCCCGTCAGTCCGTCCGTCTGTCACGGATGTACTCTGGCTAACGAAACATTTTACATGAATAATTAGCCATGTGTGTTAAACTCGGACGTGCATAATTTCAACTATCTACTCTAAAGGGAACATTTTCAAATTGGGAGTTTAATGAAGGGGGGTAGAAAAATGTGCGTTTTTTAATGGAAAACTGAACATATCATGAAAACGGTAAGAGATACGGCCTAGGTTACTATTAATCACTAATAAAAAGTGGCATACGCCCTGTCAGATTAGACGAAAATCATTAACTTTGGATGACCTTGAGGGCCGTTACGCGTTATTGTGGCCAAACGGTGCGAGATTGGGCCTAGGTTGCTATTGATCACTGATAGAAAGTCGCATATTGGCTTTCAGATGACATAAAAATTATCGTCCTTGGATGACCTTGAAGGTCACGGACAACGAGTACGGTCGGCTATTCTAGCGACAGCTGAATTTTTTGTTTGAACATACTGCTCATACCACTTTTTATTTACAATTGTGGTCTGTTCTGCTAGGCCTAAATGATTTGCAATATATTTAAAACATTCTTAGCGTACAACATCTTAGGCTATACGCCTATATCTGTTTATTCATTTTGTCTATTATCTATTGCTTGTGTTGACAAAGTTCATCTGTAATGTTGCGAGATCTTTTTTGGCAAAAACAATTTTTTTATTTTACATCATATAACCACTGTTGTTGGCCTAAGTGTTGTCAATGTTTCAGCTCTGAAAGTTCATATGAGCGAGAACGCCTATTCCGCTGTCATGGCATTTCCAGAATTCGTCACTGAACCACGCGGTGAAATCCGCGTCAAGGTTAAACACTTGCTCGTGTTTGCTGTGTAGTGCAGTGTAGTTTTCGTTGCAAATGTAGGGGCTATGTTTTTTCAAAAAATAAACAAGGCAAGTAAAAATGATTGGTGCTAGACTTTAGTATTGGACAGTTTCGGGTCTCAAAAGCGAATTTCGAATTGCCAGATGCATTCAGAGCTACTGCATTAATTAACTTAGATCGACTCTGAAGAACTGTTTTAGCCGACCCAATCGCACTACCACTAACTCTTACCCTAACTTTACTCTAACCTTATTTCAACCATGTTCATAATCTATTTTTGTCCCAGAATGACGTTCTGTGCTTAGTTACGATTTTACAGATTTGTAGCTTTTGTTACTAATAAATAACGTGATACTAACACTCGCAGTGCATAGTAACTACAAAGTGTAGCATAGGATTTAGGAATTTAGCAAAATTACTGCAAAAGTTATTGTCTGACTCGACGCGTGTTATTGCAACTGTAACTTGTAGGGAAAAGGAATGCTGCAAACTTACTGGCTGACTGGAAAAGATTCAAACAAAGCTAATAAAGAACAGCCATGAATATCTAAACCTATTACAGGTTGAAATACTCGACTTTTTCGTATCAGCATTGAAACTATGCGGTGTTTGCCATAATTTAAATATTTTGTGCATACATGATGACAAAATCGCCACACTTCTCTGGCGCTATTTTTTATTCTGTCGCATCTTTAAACACGATACGAAAAAAATATATATTATTTAACCTGTGTCTTGTTTTACACGGATTGATTGGTTTAGATATTTATTCTGATTTCTACGGTATAGCCTGCTCAGATAGTTTATGATATGTTATAATTACACATACTCGTGACACGGAAAGGCAGGCTTAAAAGTTTTTGATTTATGACTATCCGTTGTTTGTCAATTGAATATTATCATCATAAATTCGTTTAATGAAACGTTGACAAGTGCAACACGAGCATGAAAAATACATTTAAAAATAGTCTATACAAACATGTGCAAAAAACCCGTCTCGTCATCATCATCGTCCTATTAACAAACGCAGTCACATAATGTTAATAGGGGTCACACTAGAGGTCCGAGTCAAAAACACCAACCGTTCGTACGGCCGAACGCTAGTGTGACCTCTTTTTAGTAGTGATCTACGATTTCTCTGCCACACTGACAATATTCTGGACAATTTTTCAGCTGTAGACGTAGACTTTAACGAATAATTGTTACTTACGACATTTGTCACTGTGCAGGAAAGAGAAGTGCTGTCAACGTTTGGCTGATTGGGAAAGATCTAAGCAAAAATGAACAACGAATCCCGATTGCTTTAGTTACATCCACATATCCATATCCTATAGGCTTAGTTGTCATATTGTGATAGCTGAGTGATTCGCTTTTCCCAGTGTCGTTAGTCGCTACTGTTTACCTGCCTATCTGTAACAAATATTATATTTTCGTGGCATGTGAACAATAACTTCGGTGCATTTACATGTATTAAAGTAAATAAGTAAGTAAGCAAGCAAAAAGGATAACTCAGAAATAAAAAAAATACTCGGAATGCGCGATAACAGATAGTCACATTTCTTTGTTGTGCCCGACAATTAAGTGGCTGTTTTTTTAATGAATTGGTTGTCTTCTGTTGTCTGGGTCACATAAGGGGCTTTTAAAATGTATATTATTAAAATTCAGTAAAAAATTGCACTCTGTTTTAAGTTCAAGTATAGGCTACGTACAGCCTATGCACGAAATATTGTGCGCGAGATTGGACTTTCATAAGACTGCAATGCGTTGTTAACATTACGTTATGCAACGTAGCACGCACCCGTCTACTTTCTGTAGTTACATGTATCTTGTTTTACACGTTGTATTATTTGTTTCGTGGACACTTTTGAGTTTTGAAGACTCTTCTTTTCCTTTCCGTGTTGTTTTTCTTTCTTTGTTCTTTCCTGTGCCAATCTTTGCTGATCGATACACACTGATATCATTAATTACGTCTGTCATTGATTGAATTGTCACACAACTTGACACAAGTCTCATTGATTTATTTATTGACTGATTAGCTGCTATGCGTAGTCAACTCATCAACCGAAAGTCAAAACATAACGAGCAATTATGTCGCTGCCGAATGCTGACAGGATATGCGACCGTCCGTCCGTCCAGTTGCCGAGCGTCCCACACAAGGTCGCCGCACAAGCCGCGATCACAGAAAATATTTGTCGTTTTCGTGACACTTTTGAAATGAAGTGGCCTTGCCCTTTAACCTATTAAGCTAAAAATTGTCACGATGACTACTACTCCTGTACTATGTAACGTTTACTCAATGTTCATTTTTCTACGCTTTTTTATTTTTGAGTTTGAAGCACGTAGTGGCCTAGGGGACAAGCCGCCATACAAGCGGACGAACAAGGCGCGTAATAGGACCTACAGGAGCACCGCATAAGAACACACGCCACCGTAATGTGGTCAGTGAAACAAAGGCGTATAGGCCTTGCGAAATGCGGTACTGTCGTCGGGTCGGGTCTATCGTTAGATGGATTTGGGGGCGGGGCGTGTTGCTTGTCTCGACTGTCTAGCTGTCTAGTTGAGAAGGTGAACCGACAGTGTTTGGATTGAGCAGATTCTGCACCGAAACATCACCTTTAAGCTATAAAGTCAAGTGATATTTGACTCAAGTCAATGTAGAATAAATTTAACCAATTTGACTAAAATTTAACTGTACGAAAACTGATTTGTTCTATTGTTGTCAAACCCGCAATAAGCGGAGCTACCGCCGATCACATCAAAGAAACCCACCTAATGATACATCCCTGAGAAAGTGCTATCCCACCTAATGATACACAATCCTGCCACCGGCGTGCATTTCGCCAACTGTAATCGCCGAATTTTTTGCTTCGTCTTCCGTCCTAGGTGATTGCAAGATCTCAGCTGCATGGGTAACTTCGGTCCCGGAAGATAGGCGGTTTCCCATGCTGGTGATGATTCCGTGTTGGACGAAGGGTTGCCGACAAAAGCTCTTGATGGAATGACCAAAAACGGACACGAATACAGTCAATACAATGCCAAACAGTAGATTACGAAAACCAGCACTAGGTCTAAGGCTTTCGGCTAGAAGCGAAGCTGTACTTCAGCTTGCTTCGTCATCGCCGTAAACTAGGCATATGGGGGACGCTGGTCGGTGCTTTCGTGCTTGGACAAAGAATTGACGAAGGTTGGACGAAGAATTTGTAACGTCAGCACACCACGTGACGGTCATCAATCCTGGTTCCTCGTCAGCATCAGCCTCCTCTCCGGCGTAACATTCGACAAACAAACAATAACCTAGAAAGAGCGCCACTGGCAGTAGCCAAAATATTTAGGTAAAACACCACAGTTAAACCTTACACCCGTGCCCAGCCAAAGCCCCGGCCTAGGCCTTATAGCAGGCGCTATACCAACCGCGTCGAGGTCCGACTCGGATGTCTCTATATCCCTATATCTAGCAGCGGCGGCTGACTCTCTTTTATAGCTTTTGGAGGGGGCGTGGCTCCTCATTTCCTCACTGAAGACTGAAGACCGAAGACTGAAGGCTGAGGAGTGATAAACGATGAGTAAAGAATGCACCGAAGCGTGACTGAAGGCCGATGAGCCGATGAGTGAAGACTGAAGACTGAAGAGTGATGAATGAAGACATCAACAATGAAAACCAGCAACTAATAATAGGTAAAACAATTAGACAATAGAAACTGCCAGCGGTGCTAATCTAAGCTACAAATAAATTACAAATAAAGAAAAATGATGCCAAAAACCCCACAAATTGCCGAAGGTTGCTTCGTTGGTTTTCGTTCCTTGTTTTTAAGACGAAAGCTTCGGCTAGCACTGTCAGTCGATGCGCTCTGCACACTTTTTGAAAGTATCCTGTCTCCACCTGTCATTGTAGAAGACTTTTCTGTTAAGACGAACTGATATTAAGTTATAGGCTGTTTACACGATAGAGCAAACGTCCAGCATTAGCACGTGTACTTTAAATACATTTGCTGGAAGTTTGCTGGACGTTTGCTGGATCGTGTAAACATCCCGTTAGTGACACCAGCTACAAATTCATTATTTAGTACAGGAAGTACTACAAGCTGGTGTCATGCGGATCACTTTAGCCGAGTTATTGGCACGGTTGTCGTTCGTCTACCCGTCTGTTTGTTTGTCGTCTGTCACGGATGTATTGTGGCTATACGGTAAGTCATAGGGGGGGGGGTCGGCGTTGGTACCATCGGATAGAGCGCTAACGACTTCTTGTAGGCCGTCAATAATAACCATGTTTCCGTCTGCAGCGGTTTAGCCGCAATTTTAATGGAAAGTTTTAAGGTATACGTGGCCATATCTAAAAAAAACGGCGAGAGATAGGGCCAAGGTTGCTATTGATCACTAATAAGAAATCGCATGCGCCCTTTTAGATGAAATGAAAAGCATCGACCTCGGATGACCTTGAAGGTCACTGACAATCAGTACAGTTGACTATTCTAGCAATAGCTGGGCTACTTGTTTCCCATTGATATCTTAGTTTGAAGTGCTTTTAAAGAACGTCGGCTAAAGAACTGGCTTAAGCAATTGATGCCATTTTTAAAAATTTCACTTAGTGACGTGACAGAATCCCGTCACATTAAATGCATAACAAATGTTGAGAATAACATTTCAAACAACAAATAATAAAGCATTGGATGAAAGATATTTTTAACGCGCATAAATGAAATTTGGTCAGTCACTAAATTATGTGACAAACGACCCGTTTTTGTTAAACGACGCCAGTACACCAGTGTGACATTCGTTGAGATTGATGTCCAAACTAGAAATACGTTCTGTTGAACGAAGTATCTGTCCCATTGCTACGCTATATATAGTCTAGCAGCTGCGTTTCAGCGTTTGACGCTTTTGTGAGCCTGCAGCCAATTTTGTCTTTGAATAAAAACGGTTGGTTGCCATGAGAACAGGGGTCTTCAGAAAAGAAATTTACACGACACCCAAAATTCGTTGCCATAGCAACGGGGGTCGGCAGGGGAGGAATTTAAATGACACCATCGGATAGCCCGGGCCCGAAAATAGGGGCGTAGGTGAAAACAGCGCGCAATTATTTTTCACGAAGGCCGAGTTGTAGTTATTTTTTGCTCCAAAATAATTCGTTGCCATGGCAACAGGGGTCGTCAGCGGAAAAATTCAAATGACACCATCGGATAGCGCGGACCCGAAAATAGAGGGGTAGGTGCAAGCAGCGCGCAATTATCTTTTACGGGGACCGAGTTATACCGCTTTGAAATCTCCATTGGCTGTGATGCAAAATTTTGCAACATTTGAATAGTTGCTATGGCAACTGAGGTCGATAGGGGGTAGATTTAAATAACACCGTTAGATTGCCCGACTCCGAAAATAGGGGGGTAGGTAAACACGAAGTATCCATAGGCCGTAAGGTGTCGTCTCATTTCGCCTAATCTTTTCTCTTGATAGGCGGACCAACAACAACGACTTGCTTTGTCGTTTGTCGTTTGCTTTGTCAAAGTTCTTTTACTATTTAATACAGAATTCGTGATATGTACATATCACGAATTCTGGATTAAATAGTAAAATGGCGTTCCATATGACCGCACCCCCTACGTCCGACTGACGACAACGACGACAAAGCGTCGACCTTAAGCTTACAGCTTAGCGGTCGGCCCAAAAAATAAATGAGAAAAAAAATGATGAACGACAAAACAAAGCTTGTCAAGAAGGCAAAAACGAGAAAGCAAGTCGTTGTTGTTGGTTGTTGTCGCCTATCAAAAAAGATTAGGTGAAATGGAATCAGCCTAAGGCGAAATGAGGTTAGGCGAAATGCTACCTAACCGGCCGTAATGCAATTTTTTTTAAAATGAGGTAAAATAAGAGAAGGAGCTATCAGATTTTTATTTTAAACAAACTCGATCTTACTTTTTGGGCCCCGAATCACTGCGCAAAATTTCATCAAAGTGGAGTCAAAATTGCGGCCGTAGGAGTGTTTACAGCCAGACTGACAGAATGACAGACTGACAGACAGACGCAAGTGATTTTATCATCTGTCCCTTGCTATGCTATAGCAATAGGACAGATAATCAGTTAAATCAAACTTGATTTTCTCAACACAGTTGCTGTCCGGCATGAGCAATGTAGCTGATACACGACTAAGACTATGGCTCAATTTTAGTTTATTGCATTAACATTTCACTAGATAGTGTAGCGACACCTGTTTAGCACGGTGGAAATTTTAATGATCGTTTTGTTACAAACTGTCTGCTGACGTGCTGAGTCTGCGATAAAAGAATTTTAAAAATGGGCCAATATATCTAAAAGATATAGACATTGGACAATTATTAAAGAATTTAATGCCGTGTATTTTTACTCACGGTGTATATATTTTAAAAAGCACTAAAGCTGTCATGAACATGTGCATGTTGATCGATAATCATGCACTGATCCAGACACGTATAGAGGTCACTCATTATCTTATGCAGCATCCTGTGTCTGCTATAAAAAATGCATATCAGACTTCCAGTTCAAATCAGAGCAAAAATGACTGTACGTGATTGTCAACCCTTTCTCAAAACCCAGTACTATCTACGGGTAGCCGCAGTATCATGCGCATAGAACCCATGTGACCTTGACCTTTGAGTAAACCATATGACCCTAAAATTTTATAGCCTTTTAGAGGTTGTGAAAGTACATGTTCGTATAAAATTTAATCAAGCTAAATGCGGTGGTTTATGAGTTATCGTGTTAACAACTTTTTGCAATACTCGCAACGGTAAAAGATTTAAAAATCTGGTCCTGTGATCTTCTCCTTTAACCTACGACCTTCAAATTCAAACGTTTTTTAAAAAAATATCAAAGTATGTGCTCGTGAAAAACTTTATTAAGTTAAGTGCGGCGATTTGTAAATTAAGCTTATCGTGTTGACAGAGAAACAGTAAACCAAGCTTATTTACGAAGCTGAAAGCAACATTGTCGTCGCTACCGCGGACAGTAATAACACACTTTTTTTACATTATTTTCTACATATTTTTTGTCACTCTGTGTATGCATGTTAAACAAAAACCATTGGCAGAATATAATTATTCAAATACTTGGATGTTGTAAAAGAGATCATTAACGTTTGCTTAATTTTAAATTTTACCTAATTTTTCATTTATTTAACCTTGAAAATAACCTTAAATTGTAGAACCAAAAGTGGCATTCACTCCAGTCTTTTTCTCCGCCTTACAAGGAGTTAATCTAGCACGGATGCCTGCAAAAAGTGTAAGATTGCATTTTGGCTGGTCCACTATTTTGTGCACTATCACTGAAGTTGTCACGCTGGCATAACCCGTCCGTGCAATAGCATAGTGTTATTAAGCTTAAGCATAGGCCTACAGGCTACATCGCTGAGTTGTCATCAGTTAGCGTGACTTAGGACAAATCACCTGCTAAATGTTGCCGTCAATCACGTAACATCCGGCCCACTCCCACACATGCGCGATGAATTAATTACACAATATTAAAGCTGACGACTTCGAGCATCTATAGACGTTTACAGTAGTTAGCGACGATGAGTCGTGGACGCTGGTGGCTGTGGCTTCTGCCACTAGTACTTGGTCTACAGATCAACCAGGCTGACTCATCACTACCCGCCAACAACACCATCCGCATCGGATATCTCGCATCATACCTACAAGACGGGGGAGCCATCAACGTTGCTATTGAACGAGCTCAGAATGACGGCCTTCTCCGTGACTATAATTTCAGGTAGAACTTGTGTTTTCAAAATATGCACAAAACAATGTTACGAATACATCTAATACGTTCTAACGTTCATAGACATTGTCTTGATCAAGTCAAAACAACAGAAGATGCTGCTTTTCTCTAATGTGTTATAGGGTGTTTGCACGATCCAGCAAACGTCAAGCAAACGTCCAGCATTAGCACGTGTATTTTGAATACATTTGCTGGAAGTTTGCTGGACGTTTGCCAGATGGTGTAAACACCCCATTACTCTGCCTAAATGTATGTTGTTGTTATAGTTGCTGTTTAATGCTGTGTATTAAGCATTACATACATGATGCTCGATTATGAGGCAAATCGTTGTTCCACAAGAAACGGAACGTTTTCAACGCTGCAAATGCTTCTCAGTCAAGAAGTTGACGTCGTTTTTGGACCAGTTTGCTCCACAGGTACCTGTAAAACTAAAAATGTGCCTCGGAAAGACATAGGCTAGACACATTCACAGTAAAAAAAAGTCACATTTGCAAATAAATAATAGAATTTTTGATTTTGTCCGGATCTTTTTCAGAGTCATTTTTTTGCCAATTTTTTTTAGCGTCAAACTTTAACATTTTTTTTCAAAAGCAAACAATTATGTTTAATGTCTAATTTCGCTATCTTTGAATAGACTCATAGGTTAAAACAGTGACATATTAAGTTATGTGAATTCATCGATAATACAATTTTTTTAAAAAAATTATTATTCGGAATTTTGACTGCTGTTATTTTTGTCATTGTTTTTCATGTCATTTTCATTTAGCCGTGTATGATATCAGTGCTGTTGGTGTATTTTGCTGCACACGCAGTGTGTATAACCGCCGGGTATCTGTTGTCGTACTTCAACCGGCCGATGTTTCCGGAGTGGTGCAGCCACGGTTCTTGGGAAGATGACACAATGGTGCGTATTGCCGGGTCGTATCTGGGATTCGCCCTGACGTTCAAGGCGGTTGCTGACCACTACGGCTGGAAACACATTGTTCTGGTGTCTGATGATGCGACCACGAAAATTTGCTGGTACGGATCCAAATCATTTGACGATGTTTTCACCAACAACGAAAACTACACGTTCACCTGGCTCAGAATGGGTGCCGAACCAACAAACGAACAACTGGACGACATTCTGGCACAAATACGATCACTCACACGAGGTAGGCAAGACCTGTACGATACTGCAACCGTTTTGTGTTTCTACGTCTAGTTTTGCGCTGTTTTTTTTTCAAAAAGCGCGTCCAATGCAAAAAGCACACCCCTTATATCGTTTTCCAATAAATAATTTGAGCAAAGCTCACGTGATGCGCGATAGCAGCGATCTTGCCATTTTGGCAATCAGTGTAGGCTTACAGCAATAAGATATTAATGCATCTTGAAAGAGTACTTGAATTTGAGGCCTCCGTACGGAAGACTCCTTGAATTTAAGAGATCGAAACTTAGATTCTTAAAAATGTACGTTCTGTGCTAAAATGTCTTACGCAGGTTTTCCAAATCTATCTCCAGCCATTTCGGCGCAATTCGCTCTTAAAATGTGTGTCGTAGCCGGAAATCGCAAAAAAATTACTAAAAACGTTTATTTTTGGGGCTCAAGATCATTCAAGGTCATCGACGTTAACACCAATAAAAAGCTTGTCTCTAGTGCTTGTTATGATAAGTAGCATGCCTGTACCTATCTGCAACCGTTTTCACGATATACGGGATAATTGCGGTAAAATAATCACTTTTTAGGGGGGGTAGCCGTCTTTCACGCCTGCCTGCGCCGGCCTGCTTGAATTTAGGCGGTCGGGACTTGGACTGCTAAAATCTACGTTTAGTGCAAAAAAATTTCATTTGCAGGTTGTCTTGGTCTATCTCTAGCCATTTCGTCGTAATCCAGTGTTGAAATGAACGCTGCATCCAAAAATTGCGAAAAATTCATTAAAAGCCTTTTTGGGGAGGGGTTTAAGGTCGTTCAAGGTCATCGATGTTGATAAATCTAAAAAGCCTGTCACCAGTGCTTGTTATGATAAACGACATGTGTGTACCTATCTGCAACCGTTTTCACACTAGAAGAGCCAATAGGGTCAAAATAACGTCTTTTAGAGGGGGTACTTCTCTTTGGCGCCCTCGTTCGAGGGGAAACCCCTCACCAAGGGGCACGAAATTTTGTCCCAAAAAACTATATATCTTGAAACAGACCATGGTGAAAATTTTGTGATTTTAGCTTGCACCGATTTGATACAGTGCTGGGGTGTGTCGGACGGACGGACAGACAGACGGACAGACGGACAGACGCCCGGGCCATGGCTAAGACGCGCGAAGCATTCTGCTATCGCGCGTAAAAAAACTGTGATGAATCTCCGTGGTTTGCAACATTTGATTAGTTGCGAAGTTTTGATAAGTATTTAGTGTTTTTTTACACTAAAAGCTAGTTCCAAGGTTCACATTAAAATCGTTTTAATGCGTAGTTTTATTGCCAAAATAACCTCAGTTGTTGACTGCCGCTTATAAGGAATCTTACAAATAGCGTCTCCGGTAAAATGACAATTATGTCTAAAAAGCCGAGAAAATCAGTCGCTATGCTTGACCTTTATTACCGGGCCTAAAATGTGGCTTATTTTTGTCTTTCACATTCAAATTTTTGCAAACAACAGAATGATTGTTAGCATTTTCGATTATATTATTATTATTATTAGATTATATTATTTCGATTATATATTAGATAAGTCTTCCTCGGTTATGTGTGTTATCTGTAGACCTGTTGTTCACTATAAAAGCAATGATAATGATGGTGCAACAGTTGTAGTTTTCTGTCACTCGGAGCAACCGATGCAGGGAAAGTTTCTGTTCCGCGCCCAGCACCACAACATGACCAACGGAGACTACGCTATTTTCACGTTCTGGGCACAGAAGTATGTTTACAGCGACATGCCGTGGCTATCTTACGTCACGGACAAAAAAGATATTCCTCGACTTATGCCAGTTTTTCGCGTTCTCAAGCAGGTCAGCATTCTTTAGGCCTACACCTTTAATATGACTTAGCCTATTTATTGGCTTATGACTGCTATGTAGCTACTCTTAATGTCCGACTCTACGACGGTGTTTATCCATCTGTAGCTCGGCTAAGTATATAGCGCCCGACGGCTCGTTTACAACATTCGGCAACAACATAGCTGGAGAACAAAGCATAATGAGTAAAACATTAACAGTACATTACAGTACAGGGAAACAGACAGACAGACATGGCAACTGTGCGATTCAGCCACGCATTAAACTTGTCAATAAGCAAACTCAAACCATGCGCACATATGCTAACAGTTGGAACATGGAATGTGCGCACCATGTGGGCACCAGGCAAACTTGAACTGCTGGAGAATGAGATGGAAAGATATCGCTTCGATATACTAGGATTG
>Ga0209367_1003470_pt1 | contig 21445 bp, 29 predicted proteins | sample WorMetLIZISLAND2_FD_187412 | JGI IMG/M metagenome (GOLD analysis project Ga0209367, IMG submission 187412) | Marine gutless worms symbiont microbial communities from Max Planck institute for Marine Microbiology, Germany - Olavius geniculatus... ...
GAAAAAACACGATTTATACGAAATAAAGTTTAAGCATTTATTTTCAGCAAAACATCAATCCAAACGATCCTGTATCGTCCCATAGCGACCGCTCAGCACGGCAGTTCGTCACAGTCTAATGGGTCACAGCACGGTAGCCCGCTTCGATCGTCCGTATACCCTCACGTGATCCCCGCCAGCCCGGAGCCCGGACCAGGTTTCTGACACCGCAAATCGTGTATCCCCCATCAAACCTCCCCCTTTTTCCGTGACACACCAACAGCCGACAGTTTAAACATCATAGATCATTTCTGATACAAATTTAATACAGGCATGCATAGTCAGTAAGAAAAAGCTTGAGTTTTACAGTTCAGTACCTTTGGCACAATGTCTGGAGTCAATCCGGTTCGAATCCAGGTAACTAGCAACTTACTAGAACGATGACTACAGTAAATCAACGGAGCGAACGCGCCCGTGCCGCCGCTTGGGTCGACATCTTAACCGGAAGTCTTTTCTTAACTGTAAACAAGCTAAACCTAAGGAAACTAAATAAATAAGAAAAGTGTCCAAGTCATTGGCGGCTCACCGGGCTCGACGAGCAACGTCTATGGGCGTCGGTCGCAGCGAAGGGCAACGCGGTAATGAGGAACTCCATCAGTGGCCAGCGGTGGGTTGCGTCCAGGTGGCGACGAACGAGCGCCGGCGTTGCAGCGACGGCGGGTAGCCTGTGGCGTTGGCGACTCACGCGTAGAAGAGTGGCTACCAACATTGTGGCGACAGCGGGAACGTCGTGGCGCTGGCGGCGACTGGGGTTGGGCCTGATGATCGCCGTTACCACGGTGATGTCGGCCGCGTGCAGTCGATGACGGCTGGCACCACGTGGAGTCGTGGCGGGCGTCGCGGCGTGAACGCAAAGATGACTGGTACGGCGACGACGATCCGTGTGGGTGTTGACTGTCGTAGGCACGACGACGTGGCGACGAACGAGTTGCAAGGTCATCACGGTGGCGCGACGACTGCGGTGGCGATCCGTGTGGCTGGCGTGGACTGTCGCTGATACGAAGACGTGGCGACGAACAACTAGCGGGGTCCTCACGGTGGCGACGGTTACGTGGAGTCGCTGACGGTCGGCGCGGTGTAATACCGCGGCGACGCGAAGACTCTGGTGTTGGTGGCGATTCGCTCGAAAAGCGTCGGTCCTGGCAGCTTGGAGACGAACGGTCGACAAAGTCGGGACGACAACGTTGGCCGCGAGCGGTCGACGGTAACCCGCGCAGCGACGTACCTTGTCTGGAGTGACGATGGCGGGGCAAACTCTAAGGTGCTGGCAAAGGCTGGCGCAACGATGTAATGGCGAAGGCTGGCGCGACGATGTACTCTGGTCGGCGTCACGATGGCGAGTCGAAGTCCGTAGAACCGGTGACGACCGTCGTGAAAAACCGGCGACGTCTGGCGCGTCGGCAAAGATGACTGAGTTGCGTGGTAGAGTCTCACGGCCCGAGTCACGAGGATGCCAGGTCTCCGACACCATCGGGGTCTCGCGCGGGTGTAGAGGTGGTTCACATCGCGAAGGGCCTGCACTAGCGCCGCGGTCGTGAATGGTGATCGTTGTCACAAGCGATAAATCTGGTGGTCCGGCTGTTGCCATGAGGAGATCAGGTCGAGGGGACTGTTGTGGTGCCGTGCCTTGAACGTTGTCCGGGTGAGTGGGCTGCCCGGGAGGATTCACTTGCATCTACGGTATGGACGAAAGGTCCTGTAGGTTGACGAGTAGAAGAAGCGTCGGAAACCACCCTCTTTGACTGTTCTGCTCCGCTTTTTGGCAGCCAGTATGTGGGTGTTTTGCCGTAGTAGGGCTTGAGTTTATCGCCGTGGACGACGAATGGTTTCCCTCTTCGAGTTCTCTGGATGACGAACTCACATGGTGGTATTGCTCTCGTGACGAGGTAAGGCCCTTGGTAACATTTGTTTCACTTTGGTGATCGCCCAGCGTATCGCCTTGGGTAGAGATACTACACCCATTGGCCAACTTTAAATCTGGCTGGCTTGGTCTTGATGTCGTATGCATCTTTACGCCGCTCGACAGCAACGCCAAGGTGGCCCGCGCCAGCGCGTACGACTCGCGCTGCATGCGCTGCATCTGGGCGACAAACTCGTCGGCGCTGGAGAAAGTTTCTTCATCGACCGGCGGGGGTCCGAGAACTAGGTCAATGAGTGCCCTGGCCTCTCTTTCGAATATTAAAAAGTTTGGCGAGTAGCCTGTCGATTCGTGTTTCGCCGCACGGTACGCGGCCATGACGAAACAGAGCCGCAGGTCCCAATCTCTTTGGTTGTCCTGGGTGATAGCTTTTGCAAGCATGCTGTTCAGAGTCCTGCGAAACCGTTTAGCGGTGCTGTTAGTGCTTGGTCAATAGGGGGTCGTGCGGACCTTGTCAATCTCCATCACGCAGCATAACTCTCGAAACAGTTCTGACTCCAACTCTGGCCCTTGATCTGAAAGGATCCTAATCGGCGTGCCATATCTTGGAAAGAATTCGCTGGCCAACATTTTGGCAACCACAGGTGCTGTATGGACTCGCAAAGGGTAAGCTTTGGCAAACTTTGAGAACGAGTCGACGACAGTCAGAATGAAATAATTTCCCCGGCTAAACTTTGGGTGTTTTCCGGTAATGTCGATTGACACGGTCTCAAATGGTTCTCCTGCTGGGAACGGGTTAAGTGCGAATTGGCGTGGTGCACGACCACGGTGATACTGGCTGCATGGTGCGCATCTTTTAAGTTCACTCCGTACGTCAGATATCCAGCCCGGCCAGTAAGCTCCCAACCTGCCTAGTTCTTCGGTCCTTGAGCACCCGAGATTTCCTCCACTCATTTCAGTGTATGCCGTCTTTATAAACTCAGACCGGAAGGTAGATGGCAAGATTACTTGCCATCGAACACGTAGGCCATCGACGGACGTCCACTTTCGCACAATACTTGTAGGCATTCGTGCCAGAGTGTTTTAACTTCAGACGACTGGGCTTTCCAAGGGGGCTTCTCGGTTTGTACTTCCAACAGCGCGACAACAACAGCAAGGTTCATCTTTCCTTTGGGCTGAAGCGATTTCGTCGAGCGTCCAAATAGGCTGATTGGTGGGCTCACCGAAAATAAGAGGTGAGTCGACTTCTAAGGCGCCACACTTGACTGTTTCCGCGTGACAAGCGGTGCACGACGGGCGGTTTAAACACGGTCGTCAGGAGAGAGCATTAGCGTTTTCATGCTTACTGCCGGGGCGGTGCGCACTACGCAGTCAAATTCACCCAGCAGGTTTAAACAACGGGCGTCTTGTCCGACAGGATCGGTCGTCTTCTTCAACCAGGTAAGTGCCGCGTGGTCCGTTCTAATGGTGAACTGTCTGCCTAGAAGACATTGGCGGAAGTATCGGGTGTAATGAACAATGACCAACAATTCCTTACGCCTGACACAGTAGTTCATCTCGTTTCGACTCAGAGTTCTCCCAGCGTAGGCAATCACTTTCTTGCAACTGTCTTGAACTTGGGATAGCACGGCTTCGATAAAATGGACACAAGCGTCCGTGTCGAGGATGTACTGCGCGTTTTCGTCCGGCATCGCCAAAATGGGCAGTGTTGAAAGTGCCTCTTTGAGTTGTTCAAAGGCCGCTTGGCAGTCGTCCGTCCAATGGAATGTTTTGCCTTTCTTCATCATAGCATTGAGCGGTGCAGCAGTTTTGGCATACCCTTTAACGAATCGCCGGTAATACCCTGCCAGTCCGAGAAAGCTTCGTAGCTGGCGAAGGTCACGTAGTCGGCCACTCCTTGACAAGACGAACTTTCTCCGGGTCCGTGGCGATTCCCTCACCGGAGATGACGTGTCCAAGAAAGTTTACCTTGACTTGCGTCAAGCAGCACTTGTTCGGTTTCAGTTTCAAATTGACTCTGCTGAGGCGCTCGAGGACTTGTTCCAATCAGACGAAGTGTTGTTCTGGTGTGCGGGAAAAGATGACAATGTCGTCCAAATAGGCAAGGCACACTTCTAGGTTGAGTCCGGTAAGCGTCAAGTCCATTAAACTCTGAAACGTTGCGCCGGCGTTGCAAATCCGAAGGGCATGGTCCGAAACCTGTACATTTTTCGTACATTTTTCGGCGGGTGATGAAAGCCGTTTTATCCATGTCGTTCGGGTCCAATGCTACCTGGTGGTACGAGCTCCTGATATCAGAAGTAGAGAACGAGTAAGAGCCAGACATTGCGTCGAGGCAGTCATCCGTACGGGGTAGCGGGTACGCATTCTTTCGAATAGTGTCGTTCAGCTGGCGGTAGTCGACGCAGCACCTGAGCGTCCCATCTTTCTTTTTGGCCAGAACAATGTTAGACGCCCAGCGGCCGCAAACAGGTTCCATAATGCCTTGTCATTGCATGTCAGTGACGTGTTTGTCGATTGCTTGTAGGTGTGCGGGCGGGTAACGCTAAGCGGGTACCGCGGGAAAGGTTGGCGCACTGGCTCGTGGTCACCAGTATCAATGCGGTGTGTGACGACGTTAGTCCACCCAAGGTCCCACTCATTCTTTGAGAAGACATTGGAATAGTTATGCAAGAGCTCTCTCAGCTTATCACGGAGGTGTAGAGGGACAAAGTCGTCGATACTTGCTAACATATCAGTGATGATTTTGGGATCGGCCTTTTTTCCGTCAGCGGGTGGTGTTGGTGTTGCTTCCTCCATAGGCACGAGTGGCTAAAGGTTACTGAGATGCGTACCCTTGCTGACGACAACAGGAGCATTCGTTGTGTTCAAGATTCTCACCGGTACGTCATCAATCTTGTCTGGGACTATAGTGCGAGCAACCAGTAAGCCATCCTTCACTCTAGTAGACTCGGTACCCCATACTTCTTGCTGGTTTCCCGGTAGAAAGTCTAAGCTGTCGTAGACCAGCTTGGTTGAAACGTCGACCTGGGAGCGTGCCGGAACGACGGTGTCCTCAGCCAAAACAAATCGCCTGCACCAACGATTTTCCTGTCGCTTGGCGGTCAGTTTGAAGCGCTGCCCATTAAAGAGTATTTCCGATCTGGCAAAGTCCCACGTGACAGCGTTGGCCTGGAGCCAGTCGATCCCTAACATAACGTCAAAAACGTGTTCCGAAACGAGGCCGTCGATGTCGACGAACTGAGACTCAATCTGTGCGTTGAGGGTAGTACATCCGAGTACGGGTATCTTGAGTTCCGTTGGCAACTAGCAACCGTTGCGCTGATGGGCGTATCTCGGAAAGCATCACGACACTAGCTGGTAGCACTGTGACGGTATCCAAGATGCAAAGTCGGACACGCCTGTTAATCTTAACTTGCAGGTAGGCCTTGCTAGCACGTAGATCGATCCCAGTGACGCCTTTAATGCGAGCAGATTTAGGGTTTTGTTGCGGTTGTTGGTTGTCGGAAGGGCGCGGCTCTCCTATCAGATAGGGACATTGGCGGCGGATGTGGCCAACATTACCGCAATGGTAGCAGGCGATGGGTAGATGCGGTTGTTCCCAGGGTGCATAGTGTGGCAAAGGAATACTCATCAAGGGCGGTGGGTAATACGGCGTCTGCTGCTGCGCATGATACTAGTGCGGTACGGTGACAGGCTGGGCGTGCTGCTGCTGCAAGGGGTTAGCTGCGTTTAGTTCTTTGGTGAGACGCTGGACTTTTCCCTTGAGATCTTGTATTTCTCGCGCTTGAGCCTGAGTTGTGGCCTGATTGTTGGCATCGACTGACGCTTTTTTCTCGCCCCTTTCTGCTGATTACTTTTACCACCGTGGCGGTCAACGGTTTCGGGTACTGGCTGCTCCATGGGTTGTTCCGATTCGTTTGATTGGGCTGCCCGAACGTATTTCGGTTTTGCGGACTTTTTTTGCATTTCGTGTGTTTTGTGCAGAACCTCTAGCTTCATGGACAAGGTGAGAGCGGCGTTGAGACTTCCGGGTTTTTTCTCCCTTATTTTAAACTCAAGTGCTGGGTTATCAAGGGCGTCAATGAAAGCATCACGACCCAAAGTGTCAAGCAAAGTTCGGTCCACTGCCGGGTAAGCCAAGGTCGTCAAGCGTTCAATATCTTGCGCCAGTTCCTGGAGGAACTCACCGTTCCGGCGGCGATGGTAGCGCATTTCAACGCAGAATTTCTCTTGCTGCTATCGCGAACCATATTTCCGACGCAACTTTTTCGACAGCTGGTCAAACGTGTCGTCTTCGGAATCCCACAACAAGAGGGCGGCTCGATCTGTTAAGCAATTTATCAAATGAGCGGCTTTGTCCGCGGGCTGCCAGTTATTGTAACGAGCGCAAGCGTTGAATTTAACCAAAAATGTTTCCACACAGGCCAAACCGTCATATTTTTTTGGTTTTGATTCCGCGTCGTTCCTCTTCTGTAGGCTTAATCGCAGGCGTGCTGGAGGCTTTGGCCGGTTCAGTGGGTTGATGTTTGCAGTAACATCCTCCAGTGACTTGACCGTTTTTTCGGTTTCTTCGGGACGTGGGTTAGCGTCCTCACCAATGCTGCGACTCCAGTGTATGGGCTTGTGTTTATCTCCCTTGTCATGACGTAGATGGAATTTCTTCTCTCGGGTGGTATGGCGCTCGTCATTTGAGGTAGAAGAATCATCCATTTTTTTTGCTGCTGGCGTGCGTTGATGACGAAGTTTGCTGCGTCGAAGCGCATTCGGGGCAGTCGATACGGTGACATTGGGAGGCAAGGTTGTTGCCTTCTTTGAATGATGACGTTTCTCGTTGATAGGACTGTAAATGATTGGAGACAGAAAATCGTGCCGACCTGATACATCGTCAGGTGGTGGACGACTCGATGACAGTGGGAGAGACTGCCGCAGCCACGGGAATAGAAGGTAGCATTCTACGTGGTCGTGTGGGTGGTACTTCCGGGAGTTGTCTTCGCTGTTTTACCGCAGAGGCGCCGGTGTTGAACAGTTTAGATGACGACATTCGTGGGATGTCCGGGAAACTGATGATAGCCTCGAGCTCGCGGATGCGGTCTTCTACGAGACGGATTTGGTCATCAAGGTTGGCAAGAGCCGGCAGGACAGCAGGATGACGCTCAGATGGCAGGTGACAACTTGAATCCGATCCCCGATCAGCAGCTTCGCGGAGACGATTGTGACGGTATGTGGGTGTACATACGGGTGGAGAAGCAGTCGACGTGTAGACACTCGGAGCTATCACGAACTGACGACGGTCAATGTCGAACACAGGGATGTCGGCGGCTAAACCTGGGCGAACAGAAGCACTCGGTGCCCCACGTTGGGCACCAATTGTGGCGGGCTGGCCGGTGTCCTGCCACTGCCACGGCCTCCCATGGCCATGGGTCCCCCACCCGTGGGTGGGGTCAGGTCGCCGCCGACCGAGTCCTGCATACGTTGGAGAAGGTCATAGAGGTACCGGAGGTACGAAGGTATCGGAGGTACAGGGTGGTACCGGAGGTACGCGGTGATATCGGAGGTACGAAGGTACCGGAAATACCGGAGGTCGGTGATACCGGAGGATATACCCGCCTTAAGTCCTAGAGTAAGGCGTAAGGCCTCACGAAAGTTAGGTAAAAGGTGTCCGCAAATCGTGTATCCCCCATCAAACTTCCCCCTGTTTCCGTGACACATTAACAGCCAGCAGTATAAACATTATAGATCATTTCTGATACAAATTTAATACAGGCACGCATAGTCAGTAAGAAAAAGTTCGAGTTCTGCAGTTCAGTACCTGTGGCACAAAGTCTGGAGTCAATCCGGTTCGAATCCAGGTAACTAGCAACTTACTAAAACGATGACTACAGTAAATCAACGGAGCGAACGCGCCCGTGCCGCCGCACGGGTCGACATCTTAACCGGAAGTCTTTTCCCAGCTGTAAACAAGCTAAACCTAAGGAAAGTAAATAAGTAATAAAAGTGTCCAAGTCAGTCGCGTGGCAAACCCGGGCCGCCACAAATTTGTATATAAAAGGGCTAAAGGTTGTTCATTTATTTGTCGTAGTGAAAGATTTATTTCCTAACTTTTTGCTTGAAGGGAATTTTTTTTGCGAAAAAATAGTGCTGTGATAGACTCTTCTAATAACACTGTGGCATTTCATGACGGTTTAATTGCAATCTCCCTTCAGTGTTTCAATAGCATAAAAAACTGCGCATGTGTTCATCGAACTGTTTGTATTCCAGCTTTTGCAAAAGTTATTGTACCCGTACGTTTACCAAAAAACTATCGTGGAACAGAAGTGTTATTAAAGCACTTGCAAAACAATTTGACTTTAGTGCTTGTAGGACGGGTGTATCACGTCAGTGCAAAATGGCATCAAAATGGTTCGCATGTTAATTTTTATACCTCACCCCGTCACACCTAAGCGAAATCTTCTTATTGCTAGCATAATTTTTGCCGATAACGTCAGTTCGATTACCCCGTTTAAGACCAAAAATGACCAGGAAGCACAGGAGAAATTTATGCATGCTGAAAAGCCATTGACGGAAGTGTTGAAAAGTTTTGTGGCAGAGTATAAATTGAATTTATCCCCAAAATTGATCACACAGCAACGCTATGAGTTAATGAATGTTTTGTATCAAAATAGGGATATTTTTGCGAGAGACATCAGTGAAATTAAAACCTACAAAAATTTTTAATTAGAATTGAAACCAAAATCGTGGGATATAAAATCATACACTCGGCAATATAGATTATTACAGTACGAAGCAAAGAAAGCCCATAGGCAAATAGAGAAAATGAAGAAACAAGGTTTGGTCACAAAAAAATGAAGACTGCACCTATAATAGCGCTGTTTTTATGGAAAAAAAGAATAATCAATTTTGTATGGTCTGTGATTTACGAAAAATTAATCGCCTTTTAAAACCATTCGTTATCCAACTTTCTAAAATCGATCAAATTTTGAATGACATAACAGCGCAAAATCCACAAATGCTTACGACGGTAGTCCTCTATAAGGGATACCACTTTGTCCGTTTGTCACCTAAAACTAACCAACTTACGGCTTTCTGTTGTCGAAAGACCGGACAAAGTTTTGTTTGGCAAGTACTCTCCATAAGCCTATCACCGTGAAGCGGTGCTTTTGTATACGTCATAAATAAACTATTTCAAGACAAGCAAAAATTCTGATATTTTTCCTATTACATCGACGATTGTCTTATAAGTTCGAGCAGTTTTCCAAAATATTTGGAACATTTAAATGCAGTTTTTGCAACTCTAAAAACTAATTCACTGATGGTCAACTCTTTCTAAAACATGTGCTAGTTTTGACGCAATCGAGTTTTTAGGCATACCGTTAGTTCAAGAGATGAACGCATATCTGACTTTAAAACTAAGGCCATTAGAAAAATAACTGCACCTACGACCAAAAGGTCTTTGCAACGACTTTTGGGGTTTCTCTAATATTTAAGAAAGCACGTATCAAACTTCAGCGCTAACACTTATAATATAAAACAAATATTGAAACAAAAGTCAACATTTCAGTGAACTGAACAATGCAAAAAGAAAGTGCACGATTTAAAGAATGCACTAACAAATGCTCCCATCCTGGTTTCATTTCGAGCTAATAGAAAAATTTATATTTATACTGACGGAAGTTTGTACGGGCTCGGTGCATGTTGTTTACAAATAAATAATCAAAATCAACCACAAATTTGTTTTCACATGAGTATAGCCTTGACGAAGGGACAGAAAAAATGGCATAGCTATCAACTTAAAATGTTCGCCATAGCGATAGCATTAAGGCAAAATGAAACTTTTTTTGCAATCTGAAATAGAAATTTTCACCGACAACGCGGTATGTGTTTCCCTTGAATAATATAGACCGATGAACGCGAGAGAGAACCGTCTTTTGGCCTACATTTCACAGTTCAGGATTAAAATGCGTTATGTTTAGGGCAAATTAAATGGCGTAGCTGACGTATTAAGTCGTCTGCCGGCAAATATTAAAACCAGTGAAATTCATGCCTATGAACCGCCAGAACACTTAAAAGATGAAGAGTTTATTTTGGCAGTGACAGAACCCGTTGATGACTCGAATACGGATAAATTAATAACAGATTGTGAGGGGAAAATAATGTTTGGACCGCCTGCAGAATACAGTACGGCTCAATAGAAAACAACCGGGAAAATCTACATGAATTAAACCCAAATGCAAATGTTTCTATACCATGTGATTTGAATGCTCAAAAAATAACAGCCCCCATAGCGTTTATTATTATTTATGATTATTTGGCTGACAATTATTTTTCACCAATTTATTCATTTTTGAAAAGCTAGGAATTATTTGAAAACAAATAAAAAGCCAGGAAAATACTCCTGTAGTCTAAAAATTGTTAAATTTTTTTAATCTAGGGACAAAAAGGAATAGAAAGTCAGACCACAACAGTATCAGTTATGTGTCTCTGAATGTTATACTGCAACCTTATTAATAAAGTGGCACGCAACACTTGGGCATTTCGCAGCAAATAAACTAATCCCGACATTGGCTAGTCGTTATTTTTGGCCGAAAATTTTACAACACATAAAAAACGTGTCTCGAAATTGTGACATTTGCCACCAATCTAAAATAGTTACAAATCCCAGGACAGCACTCTTAGTGCCAATCCCAGTTCCGACTAGACCGTTCTCGTTTTGGAGTATAGACCACAAGGTATTATATTATTATTACAACTTATAATATTATTATAGTTATTATGGTATTATCCAGAACTATAGCGCAGGAAAATAAATTTATTTTGGCTTTTGTGTGTCATTTTAGCCGCTGGGTGAGATTTGTTTCTTGTCCAGCTAAATCTGCGTTTACGACCGCAAAAATTTTCGTTTCCGAAATTATCGCAAACTTTGGGCGAGCTGATTATCTCTTGAGCGATCGAGGTAGTGGATACATGATCCAATTTTTCGCTACTGTAAGTAAAATTTTGAGCGTGAAACATAAAACATTTGCTGCAATGGCGAAAAGAACTAATGGGATAGCTGAAAAGGTCATTAAGGCTTTAAATCAAAGATTAAAACTTTATTTAAACCCGGACTGCGACAAAAATAGACAGATGCAAAATCTAAAAAATTAAGGTTATACGGCGCAACGATTACTCTCGGTTGTTGTCGAACAAGTTGGGGAAATAATTACGCGTTCACAAGAATCTAAAAAATTATATTTTGCATCAAAAAATTTCTTAATGGGGCGACTAAGTCATCATCTTATCGAAACAAAAATATTGCAAGACTACTTGAACATTTTGGCAGACACAATCAAAAACACAACCCACTAGCGAAACTTGTATATCCTTTTGTTTATTATTATTACACAGCCGGAAATGTAACAGGTGCAATTCATAAATGCATGGACGAAAACACCTTGATTATTATTGTTAATGTACCTTTGACAGTAAGTGAGCTAGCAGCTCCAGTGAGTATCTGGGAAATCAACACTTTTTTATTGTTATCACCGAACAAAGGAGCATACTATACAAAGCTTACAGGCACCCCAAATTTTATAATCTATAACAGTGCAAACAAATATTATGCAGTTGTCAATGACCGCCAAAATCTGCCTTGCACGGAATATAAACGATTTGGTTGTTTATTTAAAATTTCGAACTCAAATTTTAATCTTCACTCAGTTTCTGACGAGAGCTGTGCAATGGCACTTTTTGGTTACGACTTGAATAAAATTAAAAAGCGCTGTGTTTATCATGTTATTTTTGGTCTGCTCAAACCAACAGTTTATCAAATCAGCCGCGACCAGCTTTTTATGGTAAACATCAGTTCAATTACAGTTTACAGCGAAGGTCGTTTTCCGAGTGATTCTGAGAGTTCGCTGAAACCGGTTTTTAACATAAATCTGGAAATTTCTATTGATGCCTCTCAGAGCCTATACACAATACCATGCGAGGCAAAAGTGAAGGTTTTGAATAATATTTATTTGAGTCAAAATTTTGCGACGATTTTTTCCGGAAGACAGAATGGAAACAAGTTACCGTTATAATATAGTACTATTATGCAGATTTTATTTAAATCTCTTTCTTCTAAACAATGTGAACGCAGCTTTAAAGCTCAACTATCCGTTGAAAACTGTATTGCCTAAATTGGCAGTAAAAGTACCTGAATTTGAAGCGATTATGGCTTCTAAAACTGAATCTCGTTTGGACTTTAAAATTGCCTTAAATGCATCGGAAAAACAAGAGAAAATCCACGATAGCTTATCAACCATTTTGTGGCAAAAGGTCTTAACGATGGCAACTAGAAATACGGAATTTAATTTGCTTAGCGGTTTCGATTAGGCAATTGTTGTTGGAGTAACCATAACCGGGATTAATAGCATTTTAACTCAAATACTCTGCATGCGTCTAAAAGCAATCTCTATGCTGTTGTTTAAAGTTAAAATTGTAAAAGCGGATGTCATTTTTAGTCATCCAATTACGAGTACAACGAAGGCAAAATTAAACATGATTTCAGCCGAAATGGTTTGGCAAGCAATAAAAGATGCTCTGACTGATCTTATCGGTTTAGAAACATTAATGATTTTCATTCTGATTTTGTTGTTCATTGGCTTGATTTTGAAAATTTACAGTACTAAAAAAACAATTTCAAAATGCCAAACTAAGCTGTAAATCTAATTTAAATAACCGACATTTACCTTAAAAAAGCAGCTGATAGACCTTATTTATTTCAGCGACTATTACAAAATTGAAATAAAAAACAGAATGCTGACTATCAAAAGCTTATTGGGTTCATACAGTTGAATGATTGCATAATTATTACTAAAAAGCTCACGAAGATAAACAAACCGCTTCCGGATAAAATTTATGTGCTTCCAATAGAAATAAGGCCAACAGTTCGTATGCTTGCCAACGAGTTTCATTTACTGTTAATCATTGCTGATCGATATGATAAACACTTATACATCCTTCACCTTACCGACTTACTGACCGGGACTGAAATTAAAGGAGGTGAATTATATCCGCTGTCTGCATTGACAGACATGAATAGACTAGTGCCTAGAAATTTTGTTTAATTTCGTCGTAGCGTCGTATTTGGGGAACCCAAATTTTAGGAGACGCAGCGACCGTAAGGTTTATCAATCTGTGTCAGACTTTTAACAACCCGGCTGTTCCCCTTACTGTAACGATGTCAGTAGATGTCAGTTTGGCATGACGGGGGGTTATAAGACCGTCAGGTCTAAGGTTGATAGAATTAGCTGCTGCGTCGGGTTTTAAACTATGGGAAGACCGTTTAGGCGCTGCGACGAAAAGGGGAATTTTCATTAATAGAGGGAAAGGGTCTGATATTTCGTTCTGTATAGCCCTGTTGTGCAATGGCCGGCTGCCAGCAGACTATAGCACCATCAGCCCTTGATATAGCCCACATTAGCTAGCTAAACTTTTTGCTTGCTTGTTGCTTGTTGTTTTTTGTCAGACGCAAAAATCGTTTGGTGATCTATTTAGGGGACACTGACCTCAGCAGATGCTGACGTACACGTGAACAAATCCGCCAACGTTAACACCAACGCCCGTACCCACCTACTTACCGTAATAAACGAGCCACAGGCTAGTGCGACGACTGACAGCTCATCACTCACAAATGACGCTGCTGTAGATCACACACAGTAGCAGGGCGCAGGCAAGAGCGACGCTAGCTCTGCAACGACATCAACATGCATTACCGTCGCGGTATCAAGGTGCGCCGAATCCACGGAGCTGTCACGTGCGCGAGTCGAGTCGCCGCACGACATCGGCATCGCAGGCCATCTGGTAAATAACTGGGTCAGGCATACAGCACCACCTAGGGAGTCATGCGCGAATTTGGCAGAGTCACCAGGGGGGTACATGGCCTTAAGACGACTCTGTAACTGGCGAGCGGGACCGCTATGAAAGCAGTCCTAAGATTTTTTTGGAAAGGTGCAGAAAAAACAGCAGTATCCGGCATGTGTCGAATTCCATGGAAAGCTCGACACGGGCCTCAGCGATCCGCAGTGAAGAGAAGAAGGAAAAGAAAACTGGGATCGGTATGAACTGGTGGGTGGCGACTAACATTCGGGCTGGTAAAAACATTGACTTAACATTGGGCAGGCGAAAATAAACACTTGGTCACAATACTGTTTTAGCTAAATAGCTTGTATATAATGCGAGTGAATTTACATTATGTTCATTGATGATTCGATCGTGTTTGAGAGACATTGAATGAGTACTGACAATCGTATTGATGAATAAGTTGATTAATGGCCTGCACAGTACGTCCATGTACGTCTAGAAATAATTTTAACATGGCTATTGCGCAGATTATTATTTTGATTACCGCACGGTGCAATAAACATTATAAGATGTAATAGGCACTTAAATAATCGACCCCCCTATTTTAGTAAAATTTTCCTTTATTTAATGAACTTATTAAATTTTAATCAAGTATTTAAAATAACGATATACAGGACATGAGATGTTTAGTATGGCACATTAAAAAAGTGCCTTTAATAAAATTAATTTTGCAGTTGTTACTTATAGAGGGTAGATAAAATATTGTACTTAATATGTTTATTATTAAATAACAAATTAATTATTTATTAATTAAGCAAAGAATTAAATATTTACTATTCAAATTACATAAGCAAATTGTAGTATATATTTTTTGCTTGATGGTATGAAGGAAAAACATTAAAAACAAATTTCTTAAAACGTTTGTCTATAACCTTGATTCCTTCTTAACCTTTAAGCGATGTGTGAGGCGATTGCGTGATGTGCGAGTTATCTTTATGTATTGTGATATGTTGATGTTGCGATTAATGACGACTTTGCGGAACTCATAAACAGATTTTTATTAAAACTGTTTACATATTTATAGCAATAAAACATAACAGTTACTATTAGGGATAAAAACTAAAACATATTGCAAATCCTTAATACAGTAGTCATTAATTTTTGCCAATTATTAAAAATATTAAATAGAACTGCAAAGTTAAAATTCTCATTAGTATTAGGCTGTCCACTATTTGTAGTTTTACTTTTATTTGTTTTTACATATATACGTACAAATTGTTTTAATAAAATTTGGCATTAAAATTTTTTAAAATCATAAAGGTCATGTAAAGTTTTTAAGCCTTGACTTTTAGAGTATTCATCAACCGCAGCGTATTACGCGATGTGGTCAAATAATGATGTATTGCGTACTACATTAGCGAATGAAGATATAGTCATGTGGTAATTAATTACTGTGCTAATAATGTGATAACTATGATGTGACATTGCTGTAATAATTGCTTTTGTGATAAGTATAAAGCTGCATGTAAAATTATATTAATCAATGCATAGATAAATATTCCAATGAGCATGCAATATTATTATATTTTTATATTTGGGCATAGGTATTAATCAAATTAAATTCGGTTGTATTCATATTGCGAACAAGTTCATTAATTAAAAGTAAACAAAACCGTTAATGGCAGGATAATTTTTTTCTTAGCTAGGTTTAATAAGAAATTGAAAATTTAGTACAAATTTTATTTGAAAGGTTGCTCTATTACTTACTTGTTTAAAAAAATAAAAAAAATTAATATTAGTATCGCTTGACTTCTTGAAATAACCAGCTCTCATGATGGATTGATATGGGATCACCTTAAAGCTCGATCAACATTTATATTTACAACATTAGTTGTAATCACCGGCAGTTTTGCACGGCCATTGGGGGTGCACCCTTTGGTGTTTGACAAGCTGGTCCGAGGCAAGATAATCGAGCATAACAGACAATACCTTGCCGGCTATTGCATTTAGCCATTAAAGCACGATGTGAATGATAGAGAGAAAAATTATGCTACATCGAAAGCGCAAGTACACGCGCGATTAACTGTGTTCACCACAGTGTGACAGATAAGCTTATAGCTGTAACATCCGATTATTGAGGATGATAATCGAGATACACGCGATGTGATGTGACGAGATCAAAGCATATTAAGCTTATCAATTATTTTGGATTGACACAATTTTTACTATGAACAACCGTTAAAAAGCAAAATAGAAAATTTTTAAATGGAAACATAAGGACCATCGATGATGCGTAATGACCAATATGTCTACGAAACAAAAAAATTTAGTTATTATGGATGTTACATTATGTACTAAAATAAATAAAAATAAAATACAAATAAAGTTGAATTAAATCAAGCACTATTTATTGTTTAAAGATGGAATTTTTAATAGGACTTTTAAAGAAATCTGGTGATCATCCATCATTGATGTATTTTTTATATTTGCATGGTTTATTAAAGAAGCAAGTCAAATATTAAATCATATACTCCACTTAGAATATTTGATTATTTGAAAGCATGTTATAATGTTTAATAACTAGACGTTAAAAACAAAATTAGATAAAATGTGATGTTATATAATCTGTGGATAGTCAGGTTTAACATTCTATTTTTAAAATTTAATTTAATTAATTAACAAATATGATGTTGAATATGCACATTTGACTTGTTATGAGCCCAAATATCCAAGTGCTCATTTGTCTTATAAGTTAGTACAAGAAGACTCAATTAGTAAAAAATATTATTGCAGCACTAATGTTTAGACACTAGAATCTTCATTGCATTTTTTTATTTACTGTTGACTTCGTTCGTGATGGACTTGCACACGACAACAACACAGTCAATTATAGTTATAATGCTTATTGTTTATTGATGTGATTTGCTGCTGTGATACGAAAGCGCGATCCGTGATAATTGTACTATAATATTTTTATTGGCTGCATTGTGTTCAAAGCTGCTGTCTGATTCATGAATTCAACATTTTTGGACTAAAAAATTAAAATTTATATAACACTTTAATTTTTCAAAAAAAAATTTATCCACATAAATTTTATTAGCTAAGAGGAGGGAGTGTGTATGGAGTGCGAATGAGTTAATGCAAGCTGAAAAGTTAAAAATAGTCTGACAGCAGCTTGGCCGATGCAGTGCAGCAGCTAGTTTTCAGTTGCTGCTAAGATTCGCTTGAATACAGACCTGCGTGACTCGCACTTTTTTCTTTCTCAGTTTTATGTAATCTTATTCCCACGGCCCGTTACCTACTCGTAAATGCATAATTAGGAAAAAGGGGCACCAATCAATTATCCTTACACTTTTACGACTTTGTATGGTAAGGAGTCATGAGCTTCACTCTTATTCTAAGCAGATCTTAGACTTCCATTTTCTTTCTGTAATTCTATAAGCCGTTTTTAGTGATCTCTAGATCAATATCTTTGGCACCTCTTAGACGTTTATCGATGTGTGTCTTGACTTGCAACCGTGTAGTGACTGCATTAATGTGTTGTGTCACATCTGTCTTACTGCTTCGCTTAACTTACGGTTGTGTTTTACATTTATTGGATTCTGATAAACCAACATCAGGATTTTCTGCACCGATCACATCATACAATAAATTTTTTATGCACACTGCCAAGACTGAACCTCTGAAATACGGAGTTTCCAACTCTACCTGAGCTACCGGTGTCCTGCGAATGGTTCCATCGATCAAAATGCAAATCTGGTTTTGTCCAGTCAGCTGATCCTCAGAAATGAGATCTTGTCGTACGACCACTGTCGAACACCCTGTGTCACGCAGTACTGATACATTTTGTCCATTCAGGCGTCCCTAAACAACAGGCATGGCAATTCTAGTTTTTTGTGCAACATTACATGTTTCTGCAATAACTGGAACAGTACAACCACACTTTAAATTCAACTCTGAAGAAAGCAAGACATTACATGGCTGTCTTGGGGGATGTTCTGTCACCAAGCACCATGCACAGTTTGACAGCTGATGGGCCCTATAAAACATGCATCGACCCGTTGACTGCTCATGCGCAGCCTCCGCATGTGAACTAACCTCACCTGTCCTCGATGGTTCAAATCGTTGTCCAAACCGCACACTACCTCGGCCTCGATCAGTAGCATGACCACGATCACCCCCCACGACCGCGACCTCCACGATAACCACGGAGTCTCCCACAAAATCCATGGTTACTGCCTCCACGAAAACTCCTGGTATCTTATATCTCCCGCATGGTTACTGTTTTGGCTCTGTAGCGGCAGTCCCTCGCTATATGTTCTGTCCGGTTACATTTGTAACATTTCTTTCCTGTATTGGTATCAAGTTTCTGTGCAGCTTCTTCTTGGTTACTGTTGACTAGTTTAGATTCGTCCTGTGGTTGCCGAGAGTGATCTATACTTTTATGTGCATCTTAATACTGTTCTGCCAGTCTTGCCAATTCAGAGATATCCACTGGTCTTCTTTCTTTCAAAAACACAGCCAAATTCTTGTGACAAACATTTATGTACTGTTCTCGTAAGATCAAAGTTTTTAGTCCTTTATATGTTTTATCTATCTTAACTAATTCAAGCCAGCGTATCAGATAACTTTTCATTCGAGTGATAAACTGCAATGGCGTTTCACCTTTTTCTGGTTTTGCCATCCGAAATCTTGCACGAAATCCTTCTTCACTCAAATTAAACCTTTTTAACAAGGCTTGCTTTAGCTTGTTTTAGTTTGTTATTTTTGCCTCTGGTAACCGTGCGTAGACCTCAAGAGCCTTGCCTTTCAACAGGGCGGAAAGATATACGGCCTACTCCGATGGCTTCCATTTCTGAGTTTTTTGCATGAATTTCAAAGCGATGTAAATAAGCATCAATTGCGTCCTTACTTTCTTTAAAAGGTGGGATTTTCGGACTTTTCACTCTAAACCGAGTGACGTGAATCTCTCTCGTCTCATGTTCTTCCACTTTATTTTTGTTTTTATTTTTATTTTTATTTTTATTATTACCTTCACTCTTTTCTTCGACATTTTTCCCACAAATTACTGTAGTCCGTTTAGCTTCAAGTTTTTTTTAATTTAATTCGAACTTCATCTTGGTTAACTCTCTTTTTTCCTGTTTTTTTCGATTTTGCGCGTCTATTTTTTTAGCATGTTTTTCATGTTTTCTTTGCTTTTGCCGTTTTTCACGTTCTCTGTTTTGACGATCTTAAATAAAATCCCGCAAAGCTAAACCAGACAATCCCATTTCCTTCCCCAAAGCTTTAAGAGTCTGCACTGGAGCTGCCATTCGGGAAAGTTTTTTAGAAGTCTCGTCGGGGTCGCCAAATGTGGAGATGTGCTGGTCCTAATAGCTTATTTAAAGAATAAAATGTTACAAAATAAAAATAATACAATCCTTGTTCACGTTTTTTATCTTGTTGATCTTGGATAAAATTTCGCAAAACTGAACCAGACAATCCCATTTCCTCTTCCAAAGCTTTAAGAGTCTGCACTGGAGCTGCCATTAAAGAAAGTTTTTTAAAAGTTTCGTCAGGGTCGCCAAATGTAAAGAGCTGTTTCTCCTAATAGCTTATTTAAAGAATAAAATGTTACAAAATAAAAATAATATAATTTTATGCAATTTTTTTTATAATTTTAAAAGTTTTAATAAAACATAGACATGTAAAAACAATAAACAAAACAAGCCAAAAAAACCCACAAAACCAACAGTTTACACAATCACCACAGACCAACCAATTTTACGCGTAGAAATGCGGCGACTTAATACTGTTTGAATAGCAAAATGGAAATGAAACGAAACGGAAGATTGTTCGTATGACAGTACGGTTCAACACGGATACACAGATACACATCATCATCGAAATCATTCAACCGACCAGATGGCGCAACATCGTCAAATACATGTCCAGATACGTTCTTTTTATACACTGTTCTCAGATACACTGGTTCTGGTTCAGATACACTGGTTGCCGCTATACAACACAAATAGCACAACAAATAATGATAGCATGGAAAATATAAGTATCAGAACATGTCAACCAAAATCAAGAGTCATTCGACTGCAAATACACATGAAAATATATCACCAAAAATAATTTTACACCAGCAATGCAGCAACTGTTTATTTTCAAAATATATTACTCATAGCCTCTTAAATTTACTAGTAATAAATGTACAAAACATCAGTTTATACACTTGTTAACGGCGACATGCAATGAGTGAAACATCGAAAACAGCAAAAATCATAAAAAGGTGATATCATTCACCATTACATCGCCTAACTGTCAATGTGCTGTTGAACAATATTACCTTTTTATGATTTTTACTGTTTTCGATGTGTCACTTATTGCATGTCGCCGTTAACAAGTGTATAAACTGATGTTTTGTACATTTATATTTGCTGTTTTATTACAATGTTTTTATGTTGATGGTCAATTATAAACCATCTGCTTTACACGACCATGAAGACACTGAACGTTAAATATTTTGGGAGTCACAATTTTGATTTTTAGCGGTCACGTGACGTCATCGGTCACGTGACCATTGGACTCGGCATATGTGGTTTCCTATTGGCGGTCCATTGTAACCATGCATCTATCCTGCACTGTTATGGAGATATGGGGCCCAAAATTTATTTGGGTCACGAGCTTGACCTTTTGGGGTTGCGTGACGTCATCGGTCACGTGACCATCGGATTCGGCGTGGGCACTTTCCTATTGGTGGTCAATGATGAACATGCGCCTATCTTGCTCGGGTACAAATATATGGGGCTTCGAAGATTTTGGGGTTTTGAGTTTGACCTTTTGGGGTCATGTGACGTCATCGATCACGTGACCATTGAACTCGGCATATGTAGTTTTTTATTAGTGGTCCATTGGAACCATGCGTCTATCTTGCATCTTTACCGAGATATTTGGCCCCAAATATATTGGGGTCACGACCTTGACCTTTTGGGGTCACGTGACGTCATCGATCACGTTACCATTCGACTTGGCATATGTGGTTTTCTATTGGTGATCCATTGTAACCATGCGTCTATCTCGCACCGTTACGGAGATATACAGCCTCAAATTTGCATTTGCCCATGTTAAAGGGCAAAAGTTCACTGCGCATGCTCTGTGTCACGTGACCTATAGGCACGATGGCCAAAATGACCACATATTTAAAATTCCCATGTCTATATTTCCTATCCACTATACAACTTTTATGAGGCTACGATGACGATTAAGGGTCGTTTGTAGGTGACAATTTTATACACAGGCATGTTTTTCAATGCCAAAACTGCGCATGCCCCGTGTCACGTGACCTGTGGGTAGGGTGTCTAAAATAACCACATATTTGAAATTTCCGAGGCCATATTGCCTATTCACCATACAACTTTTATGGGCCTACGATGATGATTAGTGGCCGTTTATAGGCGAAATTTTTATACAGGAGCGTTTTTGGCCGAAAATTTCTAAGTCCGTTTTTTTGCCCAATTTTCGACTTTGGGAAAATTTTTTAGGGGTTAGATATTAACTTCAAATTTTGGTTTACAAAAAGATTTGACCCTTGCGTGAGGCCGCGTTGTCCGAGCCAGCGTGCGTGAAAATCCGCCGGGCGGTCTGACCTGTAGGTCGGTCAACAAAAAAGGTATATATACCATAGAAAAATTTTCGTTATATTTTACCCATTTGCCGAGAAACCCCCAATAG
>Ga0209367_1003471_pt1 | contig 21444 bp, 17 predicted proteins | sample WorMetLIZISLAND2_FD_187412 | JGI IMG/M metagenome (GOLD analysis project Ga0209367, IMG submission 187412) | Marine gutless worms symbiont microbial communities from Max Planck institute for Marine Microbiology, Germany - Olavius geniculatus... ...
TTAGCATTCTAATTAGAAGGGCGGGCGGGTTGTAATTGGAAGGCCTATATAACACGTGATCAGCTGCGGGCTAAGAGCCTAAACCTATGCCTACATTTGAGCCAGGGGCGGGGTTCCAATAGGCCTGCTTGAACCAGCTCGATGTTTGCTCGATCGTGTAAACACCCTATAACACTCACGCGTAGGTTTCAGAGGACGGATAGGTGAAGTTCCAGAGTACGTCGTAGGTCTGTCCATCGAGAGCGATGACTGAGGAGTTGTAAGTCGCAAACACGATGTCAACGACGTCGTCTCCAGTTAGATCCAATAGGACGGGCGGAGTCATTATGCCTTTGTGCGTGCTGCGATAGACCGCTTTCGCCTGCGCACATCGTCAACAGTAGAGGCCTACAGAAACGCTCACCATGCTTTCGCAATGTACAGAGTAGACCAAAAATGGCACCGTTTATTATACGCCTTATAACTTCACCAAATATTACTCGATTTTCAAAATCTTTTTACCACCAAAATCAGGAAACAATTTACAATAAAACAATCACTATAGATCCCGCCACATCTCAAGTGTGTCGCTACACTACATTGTGAAATGTCAGACGACGCACTCAAGCCGACGACGCCACTGACCAGTTGCGTGATCAACGTTGATCGAGCCTGGCATGTGGACCCCAAATAACCCGGACTTGAATCCAGTCGATTATGCTGATCGGGATTCCCTTCAACAGAGAGCCTATCAATGTTGACGATTTACGACAGTCAACCAGCTAAAAAAGCCATTGTCACAAAGTAGGGCAAACTGTCGCAGCGTTTGATTAATCGCGCCATCGGTCTGTGGCGTCGCAGGCTTGAGCGAGTCATCCAGCAGCAAGGCGATGTGAAAACTGAGATGTGATTTTTAGACAATAACTGAGACAAAAAAACATGTTGTGTCCGTTGCTAATTTCTTAAAATGTGTTGTTACAGAAATCGTCTTGTTTTTAACTGTTATTCTTAAGACACTGACATTTCACAAGCGACACACTTTAGGTGTGGTGAAATCTATAGTGATAGTTTTATTCCAAATTGTTTCCTAATTCTGACGGTAAAAAAATTGAGAATCGGTTAATATTAGGTAAAGTTATAAAACGTACAAAAATAATGTCATTTTTGGCCCACCCTGTAGTCTGCAAAATACGTGGTATAGCCGTCGTAAGTTGTCCGTCAGTCTGTTACGTAATTAACATCTTCAATTTGCAAACTGTGGTCAGCCGCAGACTCCGCAGGGTGTCAACCTACGGAAGCCGTGATTATGGACATGCTGGTCCATTTACTTGGAACGCTCTTCCGAACATTTTTAAACGCAGCATACATTCTTAGCGCATTAGGGGGTTAATCTTAACGTTATGCACTAAACAAATTCATTTTTAATTACTTATTTACTAGCTTACTTATTTATTTACTTATTGTGGCTATATACAGGGCGAACCAAAAAGTAAACCTCATGCGTTTATCTATAGATCTTCGCCAAAAATATTTATTGATTACCAAATTTTTTACAGGCATATTCTGTGTAACTAACCGCTTGCTAAATATCTTGCCGTACCTTACGAATTATGAAATGTATAGCGAATACACATATGTGGACAAACGTTAGAAGCGTAGGCCTACTTTTTGGTCCGCTATGTAGGCTGGGTTAGTTCGGCTGAAATTGCTTTAAAATCAGATATAACTTAGCGTTTTCGCTTCTCGGCGCTGAAACATCGGTGACCCGACTTTATGAAAATTTAAAGATTAAAATTGTACTAATCGTCGAAATATTTTAACGATTTATTGCGCGATTAATCGTTATTATGAGCAGATTTATTAAAAATATTAATGAAAACAATTAAGTCGAACCTGACTCATATGTCCGGAGTAAAGCTGTGTGATCGGCAATGCCCATAGAGCGCCGTGATATGTCTCACCGCCCGTACCAAACAGTACGACGTCGGTGCCGTCCTGCTGTCTATAGACCACCGGCGAGTAATAGCTCTCAGCCGAGTCAGGTGCCCGCAGACTCCTCAATACTGACCCGTCTCTACCGCTCACCAACAGCAGGCTGGCCGCCAGACGGCTAGCACTGCCTGCAAACAGAATTTAACAGATTTAACACGCGAAATCCAGGGATTTCTTAATAAATTAATAACCAAAGCAGTTGTCTTGGTTTCGTGACCTAATTCTGACACTGCTATGCGCTTTTAAACTCGTATATTCACAGTACGGTACCGGATGCATTGTGCACGTGCTTGCGCTCTGACAAGTCACGGTAATAAACGAATATGAATAAATTAATCAATGGAATGGCTTCCTGGGTGTTAAAACTGCCCGTAATCTAACTCCACTCAAGTAAAGCAAGACGACCGAAACGTGACTCGAATCCGCGTACAACGCCCAGTCTCAGGCGGACGGAACATAGGGTCATGAAATTACTTAGGTTTCAACACGGTCTACTCTGTCTTTATGCCTTGTTACACTCGCATAAAAATAGCAGACCACTCAGGTCGTTGCATTTTTCTGACATATTGCAAATTTTCGACACAACAAAAAAATTACGGCTGCTGAAAATTCAAATTCGGTCCCTATATTTTCGCAAAATGGGGTTTTAGCCCTGAATTTTTCATTTTTGGACAAAAATTCTTCGACAATAAAAAGATTTTCCGACGGCTTTTCGACAGCACAAAACTTAGGGAGAAGGCATGTGCTTTTTCTCTCCCCCAGCCACGACAATATAATATTGGTGTTACATTTAAACGTTCACAGTCTTTTTTGGTGCAGCACGACATCCTCTGGCCGGTTACCGAATTCAGAAAGCCGTAGTCCTATTTCAAATCGGATAGGCTAATAGCTGCAAAACTGCGAAACGTTACGTTAGAGTTTTTTACACATTAATGTGAGAAAATGTACACGGGGTTCCCACATCTTTACTAAACATGTCCTGATCTAAGCTGATTTAAATCCGGTCCTGGACCGCTGTTACACTGGGACGTCGAGTGCCACAGAGGGGGCCCGGGAGAAACATTGTTGCGGGGTGGAGAGAAAATTTTTAAATTTTGTTTTTGGACTGGCGCATTCTGGTGTACTTCATATTTCTGAGCCACAACGGAGCCGCCCCAAACGGCGCGGAGCCCGTAGAGAATTTTTTCCCTTTTCATCTGTCAAGGGGCCTGCTGTTATAATGTAGCGACGACGTGATCTGACCTGGCTGGGCGAATGGATCTCCGCCGTGGATGTTGACGATGTCTGGAACGCCGTCGCCGTCGACGTCGTCGACAAACTGGCCAGTGTACAGGTTCATCACATTCATCACTACACCACCATCATCACTTTATCGTCGTCATCATCATCATCAGGAGCAGCAGCAGCTGCTGCTGCAGCAACAGTATTATTATTCAGGTTCATCACGTCTACTTCATCATCAGCAATGCTGTCGTCCTTATAGGTCCACAACAGTTCACCTGTCTTACCGTTAACCGCTTCGAACGTCTGCGTGCATCCAGACACAGGAGGCAATAATTATTTCAATTATTATGCCATAAACGCTGTCCAACGCAGCGACATGAGTACTGGCCTGACGCATAGATTACAACATAGGCCTACATGCACGTGTGATCTGTCAATATTCAGAAACTGACAAACTGGGGTAACGGCCTGATTCGATCTAAAGGAGAGTGAGGTCATTATGCAGTATCCATACTTGCAACGAGCGTTTTTGAAAATGATAAAATGATAATAACGTCCGACATGTCGACTTAAATCGGAGGTGATCAGTCCAGCAATATTGTAATACAGTAAAAACATTTAAGTTTGTTTATTGGGAGCGCAGGCGCATCATAAATCCCATCTTACTTGATTGATCAATTAATATTTAGCAAGGTTAATAATGTTTTTGTTAGGTTTTGCTTTTGGGGGTTGAAGCCGTTGTTACAAAAAAAAACAAATTGATAAATTCTGGAATTTTTGGTTAACTTTGAGTTATTAAATACTGTCCACAAGAAGTAAATATTCAAACATAATTATGCAAAATATCGGGTTCAAAGCTTTAAAATCTGAACCGTAATGAACCCTTTATTAACCAAGAAGCTAAAATTGAATTAAGTTTGGGATGGGGTTCTGGCTAGCTAGCTCTAGTTAGCGAAATGAGCCAGCTCGATGTTTGCTCGATGTTTGCTCGATGTTTGCTTGACCGTATAAACAGGATACAATGTTTAGTGATAACCACTTCACACCAACAACTCAACGCAACTCAACTGTTGAGTTGAGCTGAGTTGAATCGGGTTCGTAGGTGTGAATGGACCATGACGTACGCCGACTCTGCCAGCGATGATGCAGTCGTGGACGCGGTCGACGTTCAAGTCGCGGTTGCAGTTGACGGCGAACACTTCGTGTGCCGAGTAGTGGCGCCACAACTCGATTCCAGTACGACCGTCGACCGCCAACAGACCACCCAGACTATACTAGACCACCCACGAGCTACAGGCTCGACTCAGTGGATAAAAGACACAACAATGGACAACTCAGAAGATGTTCTCATAACAGTGGACAGGTTGATTGACAATGTACGTTGTGGTGTAGATCACAAAGCACCCAAACAATAAGGACAAGCAAGACGAAAATTGACCTAAACAAGACTGGACCACCCAAGAAGTTATAGCTACCAAGTGGGCACGTTGATTTTTAAGGCAGGTTGAGTTGGCGCTGTAATGTATAGCCACTGAGACAAAACTGGACCACCCAGAAAAAAACTGTTACAACAGTAGACAACTCTGCTGACCAGATACATGTATATAAGTGTAGTGTGAGACACAGACCACCCAGACAGGGCCGGACGCCGGCAAAGTAAATATCGCACACCACCTCCGGAACGTTGTAACCTTCTGCACCTAAATGCCGCATCGAGCAACGGTTTCCATAGCAATAATGTTTGCTGAGCCACGTTTGTTTTATCTATTACTGCCTGCGGAAACAACCGCAGTATTATTTTCGGCAGTGTCGCTATTATAGGGTGTTTACACGATCGAGCAAACATCGAGCTGGCTCAAGCAGGCCTATTGGAATCCCGCTCCTGGTTCAAAAATAGGCCTAGACTTAGCCTTTTAGCCCACAGCTGATCGCGTGTTATATAGACCTTCTAATTAGCATGCTAATTACCACAGAACGTCGAGCTAGCTCTCGAAGTTTGCTCGATCGTGTAAACACTGCAAGTTTTTGTCTGTCCAATGCTATGCATAGCATTGGACAGAGTATAAAATCACCTGAGCGTGCGTGCGTGCGTTCGTCCGTCCGTCCTACTTTTCTTAAACTATCTTCCATTACAGCCAATGGAGAGTTCAAAGCGGTATAACTCGGTCCTCGTAAGAGATAATTGCGCGCTGTTTGCACCTACCCCCGATTTTTGGCCCAGGCTATCCGATGGTGTCACCTAAATTTTCCCCTGCCGACCCCCGTTGTCATGGCAACGAATTTTGGAACAAAATTGATTATAACTCGGCTCCCGTGAAAGACAATTGCGCGCTGTTTGCACCTACCCCTTTTCTCGGGCTAGGGCTTTCCGACGGTGTCATTTAAATTTCTCCCCTGCCGATCCCCGTTGCCATGGCAACGAATTTTGGGACAAAATTGACTATAACTCGGCGCCCGTGAAAGATAATTGCGCGCTGTTTGCATCTACCCGCCTATTTTCTGGCCCGGGCTATCGATGGTGTCATTTAAATTTGTCCTATGACGACCCCTGTTGCCATGGCAACTAACCGTTCTTATTCAAAGACAAAATTGGCTGCAGCAGACATTGTTACATCACACATAATTTTTTCCTTGCACCAACTTTCTTTACCTGCCCGGAGGTATTCTGAACACAGTAAATAAATTTATTGTTATAAAATCAAATACCCAAAATTTAGACAAAATTCGACTAAAACAGCAAAAATCAGAGCAAAAAACTTCAACAGTTTACAAAGCTCTGTAAAGGCGATATGAGGGCAAATCTGAAATTCAACACGCGATGATATCGCCTGAAAAACATTTTTGCTGTTTTCGAGTTTTGACTCATATCGCTCTTACACAGCTTTGTAAACTGTTGAAATTTTTTGCTGTGATCAAGATTATAGGCCAAGGGTCAAAGTTCACATATTTTTTTGCGTTTTTGCTTGCATAATACTGCTGGTGCCCGTTGATGTATAAACATGTAGGTTACCTTGACAACCTTTAGAAGCCTATTTAATATCAAGGTCACAGGTCAAAAGTCAAGGTCACAAGTTTGTGTGCGTTTTGTCTGCATGATGCTCGCGGGCATGTACTTAGTAAGTAAGTAAGAGAAAATGTGAATTTATATAGCGCATATCGTTAAATCAGCTTCTAATGCGCTCAGCAGGAGTTTCACTTGTCTTGTTCAAAGGGGAAAAATAAAGTAGCCAGTCGCTAACCTATAGCGTAAGCCTGCAGTGTCTTCTGACCTGTGGCGAAACCGAGAAGAACGTCGAGAACTCCGTCGGCGTTGACATCCAGCAGGCGCAGTGCCGACTCAGTCATCAGCTTAGCGAAACCACTCACCCAAACATCTTCCACAGACAGCTGGCCGCACCCCCCGCCAGCATCCCCACCCGGAAGCGGAAGTGGCGTCGAGATTGTCGTCACGTGATCAGGATGTGACGTCATCGACGACGAAATTGAAGCGACCAGCGCCGTAATCACGGCTAGCGTTAGCGTCATCGTGGTCCAGACGACGGTGCACCGGACTGCACTGCGCTGGCGCCACCAGTTTGACCTTGACGACGGCCTTGACCTTGAAGATCGATTTGACTTTGTCTCTGATTTTGTTAACTAATGACGACAAATCGGCTTTCACAAAGCGACTTTATCATTAATTCACAAAAACCTATCAACGTGGCCTTCAGTAACAAATGGTTATAAACTGATGTAAACGACCAGTTTGACCTTAACATTGGCCTTGACAGTCGGCGATGGCGTCTCACGAGCGGTCGTAACAGGTTCTCGACGTCGCTTGTTGACATCCACGTGTCGACGTCTTCCATTCCATCTTCGTCTTCTGTCTCTCCGTGGCCTGCAAGCGATGACTTGTCCGGATCAGTTGACGACTCGTTGAACGCTGATCTACTGTGCCGCAGAGTGTGCTAGATAGAATGCATCCTCCAAGGGCAAGGGTGATCCACCAGGATTTGCAGTGTCTTGTTGTCTTGTCTAAATACGATGACACGCTCAAAAAATCTACCGAAATTTGCAGTGACCTGGTGGTTTGTCTAGATTAGAGGATGTACTCAAAGCAGCTGATCTACTGTGTCGGAAATGTCATGGTCGTTCAGACGCCTGGTTCAAGAGTGATTTACTGTGCCGCGAAGTGTTCTGGACCCATGGTGGATTGTCTGGATAAGAGGTCGCGTCCAAGGCTGATCTACTATGCCGTGAAGTGGTGCTTTGCTGTCTTTCTTTGGATAAAACGCTTTGTTTATGGACTAAATGTGCTGGCTGTCTGTTTGCATCAGATGTCTCGACGGTCAAGGGTGATCTACTGTGTCGAGAAGTGGACGCGTTCGTAGAGCCAGGAGCTCCCAACACTCGTACTTCAATCTCTGCCATCTCGACAGTCTGCTGCATCACGATGCATATCACAAGCGTAACATAAATGCAGAGTCAGTTCCAAGCCGTAAAGCCCACAGGGCGACGCTGGTCTCCGTTTTCTCAGCCCTCAGCCTGACTCCAGTTTACACTGCAAGACCGCGGATACAGGATTATTGCATCACGCGGTGTGCCTGTTTAATTCCTTGCTTTCTCCGCTAAACCGACTGCTTCTATTACGGGGGAGTGGCCATACTAAGTTTAGGCTAACTATATATGGTTTACTATAAGTGGTTTATTGAAATTTGAAACCACCGTTCTATCTCACATGGTTGCTGAGTTATTGCGTGCCAAATCTTAAGCCACGCCCAGCTGCCATGAAAAATGCCGTGATAACAAGGGTAAAAAGGCAAATAAAAAAGTAAAAGTATTTTTGGAGTTTGCACTATATTTTAAGTTTATGTGTGATAAAATAAGATTATTAAAGTGCATTGAAAATTACTGTAAATCGGTAATTTTCACAGTTACGAAAACTACAGAAAAAATATGCAAACGGTTTACCAGTAAAATGGTTTAGTGAGGGACAGATAAAATGTTCCAGCAAGTAATCAGATCAAACTGCGTTCTTTTTAGCAAAATAGTAGGGGGGCGTTCGCTTTCTGGAAAAGATGGAAGGACTGCGTGTTCTTATCCCCAATGGACCTCTGATGGCCCTCATCGGAAGCTGTTTTCGCTGTCAAAAGAACTCGCAGTTCGCGAAGGCGCTCTTGACTGCTTCATTTGTTGTTTTATCGGTGCCGATATTAGGCAATTGCATCTCCTAATGACCACTTCCACTATGCCTATACACTGTGTAGTATAACTATTAGCGACCCTTTATTTGCTTCGTTATTTTCGGTCGAATTTCGCTTATAACAGTGCATAAAATTGTCCAGCTTGATTATTATAGTATCGTGATACCGTGTGAAGGTTTTATATCTGTTTTCTTTCATTCATTTGACGGTTTTTCCTTAAAATATGCGGCCGGCGCGTTTTATGTTATGTAGCCTTCTACGGTTCAGTTGTTACAGCCGCATCGCATACGCTAATATCTCCAAGTATTGTGCAACTGCATCAAACTAAACAAAACATCAGGCCAAGAATTTTGCTAAAAGTTGTTGGAGCCGAGTGTCGGCATAATATGAGGCCATCCGTACAGTTAACGAGCGTTTCGCGCATTAAGAGTAAATTTGGTCATTGCAGAGGCGTTATAGGCTGAGTTTGCACTTGCAGTCGGCGCCTTAATCGCCCGGCGCCTGGGCCGCCACATGCAAATAAGCGTGTAAGCCTATGCAGATATGCAACAATTTATTTAGGTTTTTGACATCGAATAACCTTGACTTCTGACCATTTAAAACTGAAAATCGCCATACTGGTTAATACTGTTTCAAGGAACATTCGTACCAATTCTGTTTCATCTAAGTTTTTTTTGTTTTTGAGTTAGAAGCGCATAAGAAACAGACGGACACGCAGAATGCGTAACGCGGCTAAAAAGACGGCCGGATAATAATAGTACAACAGAACGGTTTATTCTTACCTTGCGATATCAGAAATGAGACTTTTATTCACCAAAGCGGTGCCACGTTCTGCCGAAACGACTGCCAGCACCGCTGATCGAAACTATTATCTGGAGACCGATTACTTTTTGATATGCGTCGCCTCACTAATTCTGCAACATCAGCAGCAGCAGCAGCAGCAGCAAACATGGGCCTACTGATTGACCTACCCTTTAGAGAGGCGCGTTTGGTTTCATTAGCTAAACGTTTAGTTGGTGTATTTACACAATAAACTTGTATTTTTGCGCAAATAATCGCCAAAGTTGGTTGCTTAGGCAGAAAATTATTCGAGTATGAAATAAACTATTATAACGACTTACGGTACTTCGTGCATTTTAGTGAATACTGGCAATACGGCATAAAAATGTAAAAAAGTTTGTTAAAAATTTTAGAACAAATTCACACAGCGCAATTTATACTTGGGTTTCTGTACAAAATTTTTTATCATAGCTTGCTTATTTGTTTTTACATCATTTGCTTTCAAAAAAACGAGTAAATTAAATCACACCGGTCAGATGATAACCAATTAGCGTTTGTATTGCTATAATCAGATAAAATACCTTACGTTCAAAAATTAACACGAAAAAGACAGATGCATACCACACAAGTAGGCCTATTATTAACCGGTAACATTAATTGGGCTTAATTGCGCTACTGTAACCAAACTTTCGTGTGCGTTGAAATAATTCATTTCATTACAGAAAATAAATTGTCCGGCACAAGTAAAAATCGCACGCTTTTGTGCGTAATTTCCAAACGGCAATTCTGCGTTGAAAAATGAAATATGCCCAACGCCGCGGTGATGTTTCCGACATGACTTCTCGAGGGACCGGCAATAAACGAGATGACTCTTCTATTGCAGCTTCTGCTGCTGTTGACTTCTGATGATATATGATGATGATGGAGGGGGCGTGGTGCTAAAAATGGAGAATATCTGGAAATTGGGACTCAGTGACGTAATTCAACATAGTGCCTATTTGTTTTGCATGTTTTGCGTTTTTGTTTTAAAAATGTAGCCCACTTTGTACAATAGAAATACAGGATATTTCTACGTGCATTGAAAATAATAGTTGTTAGTCCGCCGGAAAGCGATCGCTTTCGGAGCAGGCCTATGTTTTGCTGGCATTTTTTTTCTCGCGCAAACTCCGAGCTCCGTCTCCGATCGCCGCGAAATTTTGCACGGTGCGCGGAAGTGTGTTCCATTTTATAATCACGGTTCAAAATTTCAGGGGTCCCTTTCAGAAAAATTTTAGGGGCAAAAACATACAAAATTCGGACGACTTTAATCTTCGACGGCAAATATCTCTGGAACGAATAAAGATATTCAAAATTGGACAAGTACATTTTCTACTGCGATTCCTCCCGCGTTAGGCGAAAAAATTGATAAACTTTGGTCCATTAATCACGGAGATCTAGTGCTGAAATCGTACCCACCAAAATCGACTTTTTCGGAAAACCATATTTCGGCCCTAGAAAGTGCTGAGCTCCCAAATTTTTACACGCGCCACAGAATGAACAAATCTTACTGGCGCACTCCACACTGGAGATGGGGATTCCCCTTGCAATTTTTAAAGGGAGGGGTCTAAAATTGGCTTAAATTTTAGCGTATTAGCCGCAGGACTTTTGAAGCCAGGAGGAGTAGCCTTATAAAACGACAACTTTTAACTTTTACCGCAAATATCTCTGGAACGGATAAAGATATTGGCTTTATCAAGCACAATTCCTCTCGCGTTTAACCAAAAATGGTGAAATTTGGTCAATTAACGCCAGAGATTACGCGGTTAATGTTGACCTACCCTAAGTCGACAGTGCGCGTTCTGCGTATGCTAATGCATTTGAGTGTGAGCCACGTGACTTAGTTACGGGGGAATTTCAACCTCCCTAAATTCCCCCCAATCGGATTTAGGACGCCGGGCGGACTCACGTTGAGCTTTGCCCCAAATTTATAGTTAATTTTTAATTTTCTCAGCTCTGCAAAAACTAGCGTGAAATAAAATCAGAAGCAATAATTACACGCCCGCATTCTAACGTATCAGTGTAGCACTGTATTTCTTCAATTTCTTTGATGTCAGTTAGGTTTAAACAGTTTTAGTTTTTTTTTACTTCATGTGCTTTATTAAAGTGACAGTTTGTCTGCCCATTTTTCAGTGTAAATCATTTAGCATAATTATTGTATCATTAATAACCGACCGGAAAGACTGGGAATGTTGTCCGGAAAATAAGCAGGTGAAAATGTATTTTTTTCCTTTCACGTGGATTTTCGTGGAACGGTGGGGGAAAACGTTCCCTCCTTGAAAGAAAACAAAAAAGCCCAGCTAACGTAAAGAGGAACGCGCGACAGCGGTGCATGTTTGAAGGCCCATTGCAAACAAAATCTAAGCTCACCGATCCCAACAATTTAGACACAATCACTTTTCATTCATTCATTCGCATAGCGCCACCGGTCTCGCGCGGCTTGTGTCGTTCGAGCGTCCGAAAGCCCGCATTTTGAAAAGGGTACCCAAGTTTGACGCCCCCGTACAGAGGATATCTTGAACGCCGTTAGCCGAAATTTTAACTAGTGAAAACTACGTTCAATGTCAAAAAATTTCATGCGCAGGTTGTCCTGTTCTATTTGTAATGATTTTGACACAATTCGCTCCTGAAATGTGTATCGCAGCTCGAAATCGCCAAAAAAAGTCAGTAAAACTCCTATTTTGGCGTTCTAGGTCATCCAAGGTCATTAATTTCGGTGGAAATCGAAAGCTGGTGTATGATTTTTTGTTAGTGATTAATAGTAACCTAGGCCCTGTCTCGCACCGTTTCTGAGAGACAGCGACCTATTGGACAACAATCCCAAATGTTTTCTACCCTCCTCTCATTTATCGCTTTGCTCGAGGTGACCCTTTTCAAATTTCTGGAAAAGCTTTGCGGATTCTGAAACTAGATTCTTCCTGGCAGCCAACAATGAAAATCCGGTGATCCTAGTTTGCATCGATCCACCCGTGTGACAGGCAGACTGACAGACAGACAGAATTGCGATGGCTAAGACGCACCCATAGCAGTAATGTTCCTGCTGTCGCGCGTGAAAAGGACAGCGTACTACATGCGTACTACAAGTCACCCTTGATGATGGGCTGTAATGAAATAGTTCAAGATGACATTCGGCAACAGTTGCAATGGTCTTCATCGCAATTATCGTCTGTTAGTTAATGACGACTTGAAAAGACGTGAATTCAATGTCCATTCGCTTGTCGCCAATACATCGTCTCATCTGATCAGGCTTCTAGGCCTACACTGAATAGCTTTTTCATGCGCAACCAACAATAGCAAATTACCGATATGGACTTAGGCCTACAGCTTTTTTTATATAGAATGAAGTAATGCAACCTACAAATTCTATCACGCTCGTTTGTACAGTATAGCAGTAGTAAATTAAGGAAATTAAAACATTTCAACATTTCTCTATATTTTCTTTCTGTAGACCTATTTCTCATTGTACATTTTCGATTATTGCCTCTGTAAGTTTTAACACTAACAAAAAGCTCAGCTGTCGCTGAAAAGAGCTGGCCGTACTGTCTATCCGAAGGAGAGCGTCTAACATATCGGTGGAAAAAAAACAATTTTCCAGAATGACTACAATCCCTATAGTGACGTCACTACAACGAACGCTACAATAACGCTAGGATACGATACGGTAAGTCGGCGCACGTGGGTGATTTCTGCAAACAGCAACTTTGCATTTAAAATTGCGGCCAAACCGCTTCAGATAAAGACGTGGTTACTATTGACAGCTTAGCCTACAGGGACTCGTAATCGTTCTAGCTAACGGTACTATAGCCGAACCCTCTATTGGAGAAAACGTACGGCTCAGCCACAATACATGTGTTACAGACAGACGACCGACAAACAGACGATAGGCCTACATCGTACCCAAGACTCGACTTAACGACCTGACATTATTATCAAAATCGTAAAATATTTCAACGCTAAATCGTATCCAATAATACAAGAAGGCCAGCTGTCGCTAGGAAAAGCCGACCGTACCGCCTACGTCCGAAGCCCAGCGTCCAAATTCCAGTCACGGAGAGAAAGCGATTTGTTAGAGGTGAAACAGTTCCACGCACGCTACGTTAACGAAACGCTGTCTCGAAAGCTATAATAGTATAACAGGCATCGCACGTAGTCATTAATTTTCGTCAAGCGATATACTGTTTCATGTACGTGATCATCTCGTCAGGTGATATAAACAACTACAGATGGCAAAATTATCTTATTGGACCACTGTCAATATAGCTTTTAATCACGTTTGATTGTTAGAAATTAATAAAGAAAAAATATCCAAGGCAGGTTTTGCAAATGTTTCTCGAAAATAAAAACGCCTTGCTCGGGAAGACACGCTACACCCTATACAGTTTTGTTGCAGTACTGACTTTCAAGGTCATTCAAGGTGAATGATTTTCGTGTTATTTGAAAGCCAATATGCGACTTCCTATTAGTGATCAGTAGCAACTTAGGCCCCATCTCGCACCGTTTAGCCGCAAACGTGCGTAACGGCCTTTAAGGTCATCCAAGGTCAATGATTTCAATCATTAATCTGACACGGCGTATGCCACTTTCTATTGGTGATTAATCTAGGTCGTAAACCTATTTCTTACCGTTTCCAAGATACGGCCACCGAGAGTTTTGAACATTCCATTCAAAATTGCGGCCAAACCGATGCAGATGGACACATGGTTACACCTACTGTTGACAGCCTATAGGAAGTCGACACTGCCCTTCTGCTGGTACCATCGCAGACCCTGTACGACTTACCGTTTAGCCACAATACCGCACGATTAGCGTTGCACAGTGCGTTATGACTCTTCACGGCCATTCAAGGTCAATGATTTCCATCGATTCTGAGACGGCGTATGCGACTTTCTATTGGTGCTTAATAGTCCGTAGGCTATCACCGTTTCCGAGATATGGCCACTTTCTATGATTTCTATCTTATTTGAAAGCCAGTATGCGACTTTATATTAGTGATCAATAGCAATTTCGGATCTATCTTGCACCGTTTAGCCACAATACATCCGTGGCAGACAGACAAACGACGGACGAACGGATAAACGACGACCCATGCCAATAGCTCGACTTTTACTAAAGTACGGTCGAGTAATAAAACATAACATAATGCGTACCGGTAATTTTGTTTTATCGAGCTTATCGTGCTATACACCCTATAGTATGAAATGACCGTGGACTGTTTTTGCGTTGCATACTTAATATTTACGTTTATTTTGTGAATGTTTATTACGTCACGCATTGGCGTCACTGGCGTCATAGCAACCATCTAGTCGTGTTCGATCTGTGGTCGTAAAATCGTGTTTTAACATCATTTAGGTCATCCGTACAGCGAAACCTTCATCGAAAGATTTTTCGACGTGAAGCCCTGGGCTAGCCGATCGCCGTTTCGGTTCGCGTAGTTCGTTTCTGGCCAATTTTCAGCATCTGGTACCTCGTATCTTGTACCTCGTTTGACCGCGAAACCGATTGGTTGTCAGGGGAAACGATCGTCAGCGATGTCGTCGCAGCACAAGAGAAGCAGCTCGTGGGGTGAACGACTGCGCAGTTTCGTCGGACTGGGAAGCGCCCACGTCGAGCAGGCTGCCCAGGTCGATGAACCGCCCGTGACGCAACCGGCACCGGTCACCCGACGCAAACCGAAGTCCGGTTAGTTGCACATGCAGTTACGATCAGTGCTTAAGTTAAGGGAAAACGCAAGGGAACTTCGTTGGCTTTTGTTTTAGGGGGAGGCGGCGTTCCCCCACATCTGAAATATCTGAAGGGGGAACTGTGATGTAAGCTTGTGTCACTGCCAGTAACATCTTCTAGCAGTGTGGTTTTAAAATGCCACCTTATTATGAGAACGCATGTTGGATTAGTGAAGCAGTTTTGACAGTGTTTTATTTTGTATATATATACGGGATTTTTCCAGTGTGTCCGGTCCCCTCTACTTTTAGAGAAAAATGGTGAGCAGATTTTTCGTGATCTAGGTCCATAGATTATCCACGTATAGGTGACTCGTGTGGCATCTATCCGTTATGCATTTTGGCACAACATACGGTATACTGGATAGGGGGACCAAAGCAGTGCAGCAATATTTTACAAACCTTGAATTTCCCAACAGTCCGTTAGGTTTATTTGTGGGACCACTCACTTTCTGTCATTTCCCCAATCCGAATTGCACCAAGCCACAGCGGGTTAGACCTATACGTCAATGATCTATTGTGCGTGCTGTGTGTTTCTCACAGTAGGCCGAGTTTTAATCAGTTGATTCTCAGGAAAATCACTGAAGGTCTTACCATCAGATGTCATATTTTAAGGCTGAAATACACCTAATTGATTCTGGCAGAGCCGCTTGAACGTAGAACGCTCCTCCAGTCCTCGTAGCTGGATTTTAGATACCTACTTATCATCATCGGATCATAAAATAAAGGGAAAAGAAAAGATTAAGAGAAGGGACTGAAAGGGAAGAGGAAGAAAGAAAATGGAACGGGAGAGAAAGAGAACAGGAGGGGAAAAGGGAAACGGAAGGACTTTTTTGAATTTTTTTTCACACCCTCACTTTGGGTTTTCTATGAAGCAGTGTAGGTCTAACATTACAAGTGTGAGGCCTACACAGGCCCCACATGGTTAAAAGAAGGGAGTGAGTGGTTTGGATTGCATTTTTACGCGCAACAGCAGCTACTGCTGTAGCGCGTCTTAGCCATCACAGTTCTGTTCGTCCGTCCGTACGTCTGTCACACGGGTAATTCAGTAAAAAACGGTGCAAGCTAGGATCACTAAATCTTGAAGACTCTAGTTTTAGGAACTGTAAAACTTTTCCATAAGTTCGAAGGGGGTCACCCCGAACGAGGGCGCTAAATGAGAGGGGGTAGGGAAAATGCGATATCCAGCCGATATGGCGTTGCCAGAGCGATATAGTGGCGCCCTCTGGTGAGTACAAGTAAAACACTATACAGCCGTATAGGTCCTCTGGCGCTATCTGGCGACTGATTTTGTTTTACTGGGCCTTCTGTGAAACTGTTGCCAAAACCGTACGGATGAGATCTACGGATGAAGTCTACGGATCACTAGCGTACGACAGTGCACCGCTGTTGCGCGTTCCCTTATGCGTTAGCAGGGCTATTTTTTGTAACTGCTTTTGATGCGATGTGTTGTAGGTGCAACTCGCCGACGCCGCAAGTCTGCGTCAGTCAAGCGAGCTTGCAGCGCGTTCGCGTACTTCGTCAAAGATCAGGCTCGCAGGATGTCCGAGTTCAGCCCCGTACGTTTGTCACCACTAGATACCGCACTGCTGGAGTGGCTAAACGAGTACGCAGTACGAGCTTATACCACTCCAGACAGTGCTGTGGCGTACTTAAAACAGTAAGATCGCTCGTATAGAATACACCGTCGTTCGTAGATGTGAACGTTTACAACTTTTACAAAAAAAAATCTTTGTAAACGCGTTTATTATTTTGTCAACGTTTATCTCAATAAAAATCACATGAGCGAAACGAAACGAAATTATGATAGCGACGAAGATAATTAGTGGACAGGACAACTCAACTTAGTTTTCACGTAGCTATAAGATTAAAGTGAGTAAATTAAATTCTGGGCACTTTTGTAAAACGGTTGTCACAGAACTGGAGTAAGACATTCTTTGACAATGAAAAAACTTGTATTGGAATTTGGAATCATCCAATTAATAGGCCTAATATTCACACTTACTCTCTGTGTACGTTTACTTTTAGTTTACAAACGTTTACAATCTTTTTCCTAATAAACACGTTTATTAACGTTTATTATAATTTTTTGACGTTTATCACATCTATGCCGTCGTTTGCTTCATGACGCACGTACGAGTGTAGGTAGAAGTTGTGAAAGTGCGAGCTATAAGTGTGATTTAAGTCTTTGATTTTAAAATCGGATTAGGCTTTGTTTAGTAAAAACATGGGACATTCACAAAAATGTTTTGACACTGTAGAGAGAATACAGAAACTCGCCAAGGATTCATGTTTGAAGGAACAGACGAGAAACGATAATCACGTGCTTCCTATCCGAACGAGCTTACTTACACCCAGTACAACTCAAGAACAAGAGCACACAATAAAATTTTTATATCTAAAACGTCACATTTAAACGAGGAAGATTTTTAACAACAATGTTGTACAAAGACAGCTACTAGCCAACGAACGCATCGCGATAGGGGCCTACTTGTCTTGCATGGAGTTTGTCTATTTTTAATGTTTTTAACTAACTATGCATTCACGCATTTGTTCTGTTTGTAAACGATAGGTTTTAAAGTGAATTTTACTGGAGTCGATTTAGCTCGGATAAACCGTACATCAGACGTTATTTTCTCGCGAACGTTTGCATGCTTGCATTGTCAGAAGTTGCGTTTGGCAACTTTTTCATTAAACGAATATATGATGATGATAAATGATGATGATGATCTTTACACTGTTAGCCAGTTTCGGTGCTAAATAGGCCTACCTGATTTGGGACGTGGAACATTGAATGACTATATACCTTTTGACTTGGACTTCTGCTGACCCGTTTCGCCGAGCGGAAACTTCCCAGGCTTCGACCAAAATATCGCTCAGCGGAATTCTAGATCGGAAAATGAAATCACTTAATGTCCCATGCAGCTCCGGTCTGCGCTTTGAGCTTTCTTTTAGTGGCAACCCTATCGGAAAAATTTAATCAAAATTTGCAGTTGTGTACCCGCGTTTTGGCCAAATTTAGCGCCAAGATTGAAATTTCCTGAGCACCAATCATCTCCTCCGTCGGAAAATCGCAATTGCCTGAATCGGAATAATTCTGTCGGAAATTTGCAACGTTTGTCTGAAAATTACAACTTTTTGCCTTGCCCAATATATTTGGATGACCCATCACGACGCTGCTGGCCTTTACCGAGCATCGTGACTATTACCCCCATTGCTATTCTTATGATCATGATTATTACGCGCGAAAGCAACCACTGTTTTAGCACGTTTTAGCCATCGCAATTCTGTCCGTCCCTCTGTTTGTCACATGGGTGGATCAGTCAAAAACGGTGCAAGTTAAGATCACCAAATCTTTACCGTCGGCTGCCTGGAAGACTCTAGTTTTAAGAACCGTAAAGCTTTTTTATAAATTCGAAGAGGGGTCACTCCGAACGAGAGCGTTATATGAGAGGGGGCAAGAAAAAAATTGCGATTTTTAGCCAATTAGTCGTTGTAGGCCTATCTCAGTAGCGGTGCGAGATAGGGCCTAGGTTACCATTAATCACTCATAGGAAGTCGTACACCGGCTCTTGATTGCCACTGAATTCAATAATCTTGGATAACCTTGAACGCTAAAATGGGGTTTTATGGATTTTTTTGGCGATTTCGGGCTGCGAGACGCATTTCAAGAGCGAATTGCACTGAAATCAACTGAGATAGACACGTAGAAGCTGCGTATGAAATTTACAGCATTGAACGTAGATTTCGACTGTTCAAGTTTCGATTTTCTAGGTTCAAAAAAACCTGCACACCATTAAAAAGCGCTACCTTCGTAAAAGTCGTTATTTTAGGGTTGTTGGCGAGTCTTTCGTGAAAACGGTTGCAGATATGCATAGGCATGCTGCGTATCACAACAAACGCTAGTGACGAGCTTTTTAGTCGTACCAATATCGATGACTGTGAAATGACATTGAAAGACCCTGAACTTCCAAAATAAGGGGGATTTAATTGATTTTTGCGATCTTCGGCTGCAGCGCACACTCAAAGAATGAACTGCAACGAAATGGCTAGAGATAGACTGACAGTTTGCGAACAGGAACTGCTATAAGCTTTCGCACGTCTCGTGAGCATTAGCTCATATTTCTTGTTATTAATTGTTGCAGGAGAACATGAAGGTGCTGGCGGACAAGTGGAAGAACTTGTCACGTGAGAGGAAGGAACCATACGAACGCCAGGCCGCGGTCGATGCCCGGCGCTACAAGCTAGAGGTCATTAGAGCTATTATCTGACTAATCAATGATCATTTTTACTGTGCACGACGACAGGGCTTGTTTTCGGCATTGTAGCGAAGTTTGTTGTTTTGTTTGTTTGTTTGTTTTTTTAGCTGACCGTACTTAACTAACAGTCGAGCTATTGGCATGGTTGTCGCCGTTTGTCCGTCTGTCTGTCACGGATGTATTGTGGCTAAACGGTGCGAGATAGGGCTTAGATTGCTGTTGATCACTAATAGGAAGTCGCATATTGGTTTTCAAATGACATGTAAATCATTGACCTTGGATGACCTTGAAAAGTCATAACGCACTATGGTATGCCAATCGTGCGGAATTGTGGCTGATCGGTAAATCGTAGGGAGTCTGCAATGGTACCATCAGATAGGGTGTTGGTGACTTCCTATAGGCTGCCAACAGCAGCCATGTCTCCATCTGCAGCGGTTTGACCTCAATTTTCAGTGGAAATTAAGTTTTAAGTTATAAGTGGCCATATCTCGGAAAAGGTGAGAGAGGGGCCAAGGCTACTATTAATCACTAACAGGAAGTGACATATGTTCTTTGCGATAGGATGGAAATCATCGACCTTGGATGACCTTCAAAGTCACTGACAATCAGTACGTTCGGCTATCCTAGCGATAGCTAGGCTTCTTGTTTTCTCTGTTGCAACGATAACTAATAAACCGCTAAACTTAGCTTGGTGAAATTTAGCCTGTGCATGTACCTCGACAACCGCAAAAATCCTGTTGTATTTCATGATCATAGGTCAAATATCAGGGTTACAAAACCGGATTTTTTTATTCTTTTAATAGCTGTTGCTTGAGAATTTAGTTTTGGTTAATTACTGCTTCCAAAAGCGACGGCAGTATTGTTTTCAGCATCGTCATCGATTTTCTTTGCAAACACGATAACTCGTGCATTTAGCTTGATGAAATTTTGCATGATTACTTGGGCAACTTTTAGAACCTTACTGAATGTCAAGGTCATAGGTCATAAGTCACAAACCAGTGAGACCTAATTAAATGCAGTTTGTACTAGAAATATATTTTAATTAATTACGCTTGTGCATTGAAATTAAAAACTTCTCTTTACTAGTTAATTGATATTAGCAGAAAATATAATCGATTGCTAAATAGTTATTGTTAGTTCAGTTAGCCTAACTACAGGCTTTTCTTTGACACTGCAAAATTCCGATGATGCAGTGGCGTAAACAAGGGGCCCAAAAATGATTACCAACTCATACTTTAAGGCTATAATTCACTAAATCAGACTTCCACATACCCTACTGCGAAAGCTCCCAGCGCTACCCAGACCGTCGCCATAGCTGTAATTTCGGGGGTTCTACTTCTAATAGAAGGAAGGGCAGAAAGGGGGAAGGAAAGGGGAATGACAATAAAAGAAAGGGAAAGAAAAGAGTAGGAAGCGGAAGGGAAGAAAGACGGGGGATGTGAAAGAAAAAAGATGGGATGGGAGAGCTGCCTTTTGTTCACATTTTTGGCTGCGCCACTGCTATGACGATGATGATGATGATGATGATGATGGAGCGGTTGCTGATGCTGATTGTCTGCAGACGGCCCAGAACAAAGAGCGCAAGATGAAGCGCCCGTGCTCCGGCTATATGCTCTTCATGTCCGGCTTCCTCAAGAGCAGCGACGCCAAGAAATACCGCGACGTCAAGCAGGCTGTGTCTGAGGGTACGTATGAAGGGCAGGCTCTAAACAAAATGTGGGCTGAGTGCCATGTGAAAAGTGCAGTGGAAAAGCGGACTAAATCGAAAAGAGACTTAGACCATTCGTTCGATGTACTATTCTAAAACGGACTTAGTCCGCTTTTCGTTTGAACCTTCATATAGCAACAATGCCTGGTGGTGGTGTGGGACTTATGATCGAGAGATCGCGGGTTCAACTCCCGGTCGAGCGGTTACCACTTGGATGGGTGACTGCAGACAGGTAAACCGTCTTGGTATAAAATTAACACCAAGGTCAACTCAGCCTTCCATCCTTCCAGGGTAGGTAAATAGAGTGCCGGTCAGTCTGGACGGGCCTGAGGTGGAGTAGGTTTATCTTTGTTGGGTAGCAGGTGTGATTTCATATGGCAGGTGACGCTTCGTAGCTCTGCGACGGGTTTCCCGTAAAGAGCTTTTGACTACTCATAAGCTTAAACAACCGGATTGCCGACATGATGTGCCGCCGTCAGCTCAACTCAGCCTCCTACCCTCAGTGGGATGTCAAATGAGTAATAGTAGCTTACGGGCTACGGGATGAAAGCTTAGTTTGGCTGATT
>Ga0209367_1003473_pt1 | contig 21442 bp, 11 predicted proteins | sample WorMetLIZISLAND2_FD_187412 | JGI IMG/M metagenome (GOLD analysis project Ga0209367, IMG submission 187412) | Marine gutless worms symbiont microbial communities from Max Planck institute for Marine Microbiology, Germany - Olavius geniculatus... ...
ACAATATATTATGTAAGGTGTGCCAGCTATAGGGCCTAGTGTAATGTTTATTAGGCCTATTTGAGACTGTGGTAACTATCTACAGTATGTGTATCTGTCATGAGTATGCATTAGTGTTTTTTTTTCTTTTTTTGTTTGTTCTTTTTTTGTTTGTGATGCTATTGAATTTTTCGATGAATAAAGTTGATTATTATTATAAATCAGACATCTCGGCGGAGATTTGTGCTATCCGAGTGCTTCTTGCTAGCAGTGTACAGCAATTGCCGCTGACTTGTGACTGCAGTGTTCTGTCGGTGTGCAGTACAGTTGCTCGTCCGGTCTGGTGACGACGCTGGGAGTTGAGAGCGCCAACCAGCAAGCCGCTGATCATGATAATGACAGTGGATGCGGGGATGACAGCGCCAGTAGCTACGGCAGCAGCAGCAGCGGTAGCAATGGCACATCGTCGGAACTCAACGAGTCAACGACAGCTTCAGACCGACCCGCCGCAGACAACGACGGTAAGTGTTGATTACTGGCAGAAGATTAAAGGCTAACGGGTGTGTGTAGCGCTTCGTGGAGCTACGGAGCGTCACCTGCCATATTGGTTTTACCTGCCATCTGACGCAGGTGAACGCGCCGCGCCTTAACCAAAATTAAAGTTGAAAATTAGACACAAATCAACTTTTTTTCTATACTTTACCTACGTGCTACGTTTTGAATTGAAATGCATTATAGGCCTAGTTAGTGAGATATCGTTTGACGAAATTGAGCGTTGCTAAGTAACAACCCGTGCACCCAGTCACCGAAATAGCTCAGTTTGTAACGGCAGAGCCTCAGCTCCGCTGATGAAAAAAACTGTTTTTTTCAATTTCAACTTTTCCACTTGCTGGCAGTTTCAGCAACCGTCCCTCTGAGACTAGTGGTTATCGTAGCACACGGGATCGACAACACAAATCCATTTACACTTTAGTCTCTTGCGCTAATTAAGGCTTTTAACGTCAACGGTAAAATAGCCTACTATAATATTATTTTCACACTACTGAAACAATCTGATGTCTATAAAATCGTTTGTTGCAATTCTACTGTCTGTCGCGACGCTATTTTGTGTATATAACACCCTTGCGTAGATTGGCTCGCTCACGTTTCCAAGCAGTATACATGTAATTTGATAGCGGTCCTAATGTCCAATGGCCGTGACGCTCTGCAGTCGCGTTTCTGATTAACTTTATAGTTGCAGGCTGATTGCCTGTAGACCACGATCTGTTGCAACTGAACTGACGTAGTGACGCGCGTCGTATCGTGTGCAACACTGTAGTACTTTACTTTACTGCTATTCTCTAGATGGCAGCACTATAGTGCTTGAATCGTAGCAGCTGTGTCGCAGTTTAAAATCTGTAAAATAAAAAAAAACAGACATCGCAACGCGGGTTTATGCTCTCCAAATGATTCTGGTTTATTTGATAATTACTTCGGCCAAAGCGAAACAACGAAAAAAGTTATGTTTTTGAATCAGTCAGTCTATAATGGTGATGTGTGCTGGTGCAGTTGGCTGCAGCCTGGTGGATCAAGATGTCGCGCTGACGTTGCTGCCTGCGGTCGTCCAGTCTTCATCAGGGCAGACCCGGGACCTGACCCGGGACGTCGGCAACAGGGACGCGGTGTGTGCGGGCCGCAAGACGGTGCGTTTCGCCGACGAGTCCGCTGAATCGTCGTCATCGACGTTGAACGCCGTCGAGCGACCGTCGAACGACTGCGGCAGACCGCCGCCATCAGTAGCTACTCCTGCAGACGTTGGCTACACCATCAGACCACACTACCCCACCCGAGTCAGCCTGTCGACGTTTAATTCCAACAGCCCGACAATCTCGCCCTCTGAACTCTGATCTTTACACCACGTGACTTCAACATGGCGGGTGTCGCTTCACGGCGTCACGTGACTATTATGTTGATGTCGTACACTGTTCCATTCGTCACGATGTATTTATCTGCATGTCTGTATATATCATTCTTGCGATTCAGTCCATCATGTTATGTAATCGACAGATTTTCGGGCGCTGAACTGTCCTATTGATGTATCTATGAACAGTGCAGCGTGTTGTTGGTACTGCGTTGAAATATCATATGTGTGTTGTCACCGTTCAAAAAGTATCCACTTTTTGTCACAAAGTGAAAATATCAACACAAAGGTTAAATAGTATTAGTAATTAGTATCAGTTTTTTAGTACACAAATAACGTATTTTAAATGCTTATACATTACATAGGCCTACAGCATGTCGCATGTCACGATTTAAACTCGCCACCTCAACTTATAAGGCACTGCACACTGGCCATCCACGTTACCTTACTGATCTTCTGCAATATCACAAATCCTCAGTGTCCACGCGCTCTTCTACCAGTCAGTTACTTGCAATTCCACGGCATAACTTATCCTTTGGTTCTCGTTCCTTTCGTGTCTCTGCTCCGAGAATTTGGAACGCCTTAACTCCTCAAATTTGTCAATGTCAAACCTTGGCTACATTCAGATGTCACTTAAAGACCCACTACTTTCAGTCAGCCTTTTCTGCCACCTAGCGTCCATCATCCTATGCGTCCTGATTCTTTCTGAGACTTTGGCGCTTTATAAATCATTCACTTACTTACTTACTTACGTGACAAGGATTTCGTCAGTTACGTTTTTATATTTTGGTTTCCAGTATGTGACACAAGAAGAAGAGTTTGTTATTTCACTAGCTACATAGGCATGGCATACAATGCTTGAATAATGTACTGTCTAACGGGTAACTGCTGGATCACAATTATTGCACTGCTGAGTACGTAGTACAGCGACTCGACTATAGCATAGACGAAGTGTGACAATATACGATGCTGTATACGGTTTACAGTAAAGCTGGCGCTGGCGCTTTTCTTGCACAATATACTCAGTGGTCCACGATTTTGTAACTCACTTATTCTAGAGCTGACTAGATTTCACAAGGTAGTGTAGCGACGCGTTTGGGCTGCGATGGGAGCTTTACTGGTCACTTATTTGCAGATTTATTGTGTAGGACATCGGTGAAGTTTTGCAAATAGATCAATATTTAATGTGGTTATGACAAAATGTTAGGGCCTACTTCTTATTCGACCAGTTCTGTAACTTAAATTAAGATTATTTTTTTTACATTGGAAACTGAAACGTGCGTCTCAGTACTTCGTATTCGCCGTGACGCTGTTGCTGCAGCTGCTGCTGCTGATGATGATGATGGTGAGCCTGATGATGATGGTTTGTAGTTTCATCGACGCCGTGTTGGCGATCCATCAGCTCCACGGTTTCAATTTGTCGTCCGTTCTCGGCAACAAGACGCCGCGTCACAACGACACGTGGCATGCTGTTTACGTTTATGTCGTATCCTAGCAACGCGCGCTCGTCGTCATGATGATTCGTCAGCGCTGAATCAGTGATTATATGCAGGTCTCTATCATTTCGGTTTCGAATCAGATCGATGCTTGAATAGTGATCACCATCCCGTGACACAGTGGATAAGCTCGCTACAACGATTGTGCATATATACATACACAAAATTTTAGCGTCGGCGGCACGTTTCAAAAAGCTCTATGGTCACATCAAGGCAGCAGTTGGATCTGCCGTTCTGCCCCTGTGTAGTCTGCAGGGTGCGACAGAAAAAAGTGGACTCCTAAATTTTTTCGCCGTTTTCTCAACAACCGTTTGGGATTTTAATATGAAATTTTACAGCTTTATTTACTGAAACCTTCTACATCTAACTGCCAAGTAAAATGTGATTATGTTGAAAAACGACGAAGTTGTAGACTTTTTAACATGACAGACAGACGCAAGTGATTTTATAATCTGTCCTTTGCTATGCTATAGCAATGGGGGATGGGATATAAGTCCCCTTTACCTTTAGGTCTATCTGTGACTAATTTGATTTGAACTGACGTTGATATAGGTCTGCGTTTTAATTTTCAACAGCATTTGTGTTTGCGAACAAAAGCTTGACAGTACGTGGTGGGGCCGAGCTGTTTTTAAAATTAGCCAGGAGTGTTTCCGCATTATTCTCTGCTCGGCTTGATTCAACTGTTGTTGCGATGATTCGACCTATACAGGACAGAGCTCATTACTTGGACGTTGCCGCGAGAAATAAGCGAGCTGACTTTCAGTTTTCATAGCTCTCTTTTGAAACAGAATACAGTTTGTGCATTCTACAATATAAGTTTGCTGTGTTGGAAGACGGCATAAAATGTAAGCCTATTATTCAGCCGACGGCATGATACTCAGTCAATGATGTCGCTACAGTGTTCACAAGCAGAACAGCCTTATAACCGCGAGCGGAAACTCACGTGTATGGCAAAAGATGACACCTAAATGCTAATAGGTTTACTAGAGTTCGTTAGCCACTGAAATTGATGCTTGTACACAGGATAAAGTTATTTGTGTAATAATACTACGAACTATCTTTATTAATATTAAAATACGAAGGTCGTTCGATAAATAAGTTACAAAACAGCGTCATTCTGTTAGTTTTCCAAATATTAAAAATCCGAAATATACGTTTTGTAAGGAATTTTATTCTGAGTAGCAGCTGTGATTTTTATTGCAATGACGTCATTACAGCGACGTTGCCACTGAAATCCTCCCACAAAGAACAGCGTGCAGTTATTGCATTTTTGTGGACCAAAAATAAATACATATCAGATTCACTCTGAGATGCATTCAGTTTATGGCGACAAGTCTTTACGAAGCAAACAGTTCCTGTTTGGTGTAAGAAAATACTAGGTTGGCAGAAATTTGTAACATATACCGAGGTGCAATCAGTTGTTCTGCAGTCGCATGGACAGCAGCCAGCATCGTTTTTTTGCATCGGGCATTCAGAAGTTTGCTGACCGATAAGACAAATGTTTGAGCGAAGTCAGACGATATGTTGAAAAATAAAACATTAGTCTTTAGCATTCAAAGAGATGGCGTTAAACTTGTTAAGTTTATTTATTTTTTTTCTTTCCTATGCTGCTTGTCACTTGCGAGTTATGATAGATTACTGGTGGGGAAAATAATACACGTGTAGACGATACTTTGTGAACAGATGACGCCACAGTAATGACGTCATCATCAAAGAAATTTTCACTTGTTCAGAATAAAATTCCTTACAAAACGTATATTTCAAATTTTTTAGATTTGGAAAACTAACAGAATGATGCTGTTTTGTAACTTATTTTTTCGAACGACCCTCGTATCACAGGGAGTTGAACTGAGATACTACATTAAAAATAAAATATTAATCAATAACATTATATGTTTGGCAAACACGAAATATAATGGGTCATCAAGAAAGAAAGTTCAAATACCAAGTGTGTCACTTTTTGACCCATCCTATGTATATTTAGGTGAATTCTATTTTTGCTTGTAATAGTGGGGTTCACTACATCGTTTTTCATCATTTTCGTTTTTTATTGTTATGTACACGCGTCTGTATTTATAACTCTACAGAAAACTTGTTGACGGGAAGTCGATCTGCCTTTTTTGAGTCTATGACTAAAATGCGCACAATAATTAACGTTGTTTTTTTCAAATTTACATTAGGCCTACGTAAGTTTAGTATTTTTGACTTTAGCAGCAGAGTTTGCTGTACACTGTTCAGACAGCCGAGTTACATAGTGTACGTACTCCGTTGTAATCTGGATCACACTAGAAGCTAGTTATTTTAAAATTTATACCAGTAAAAAACTTGCTTTGTCTGCTGACAGGTTTGAAACCGTGTACTATGTCGTAGGTCAACGTGTCCGTGTCGTTGAAGGTTCTGTTGTGAGACCGCTTTGCTACACACTTTTGTAGTAGGCCCTATAATACAGTTTAGTGAGATTAGACGATATAGGGTCTATATCGTCTAATCTCACTAAACTTATATCTTGTCTTCCTCTACGCAGTGCATGATAGTTTAACATTTGCAACTATAACGATTCGAGTTTGCAGTCACAAATAACAAATGACAAACCAGCTAGCACATGCACGGGGTACAAAGGCAGGATCTAAGTAGGTAAAATCAGATAAAAAATACTACAAAAATATGTAGCATAAGCATTCCAGAGTGCACAAAAATGCATTATTTTGAGATCAGAAATTCAAAACTTTTCTGAGAAGTAAGCACAGTCTCCAGTCGGAAAAGGTCGCAGGCGTTTGTACAAAATTAGCCTACCCTACTGATAAAGTTTGACTATAATTTCTATTTTTTATTAATTTGTAATTGTTTTTATTTTTTTAAATGTGGCTGTCGGTGTTATTAGAACGTATTGTTTCTTCATTTTGTGTTCTCTACGTTAATTGACATGCATCGGTTTGTCCTGTGTTTTATAGACCGCTATTTGCATTGCTCACACCACTGCAGTAGTATTCAGTTGATTGTCACAGTTTGTTGGAATTGTCAGCGGGTTTATGCAGCAAGAAAATAATCATGTAATAAAAATAACATTTCGCAGTTTACAGTACATAACACTGATTATTTGTAAAAGAAAATTAGCTGTGTAGTACGAGTAAAATGATCGAGTACGTGAAAGCAGTGATAATAACTCTAGTGTCCCTGGCGACGTTGCATTGCCATGTCTATCCAACAAAAACCGAGTTATATAATATTGGCTTTACATGATTGTATACAAATGCCGTTTGATATGCGTGATTTTCCTGGTCACTTTCATGCTCGTGTCGCTGGCGACGTTTGCAGCTAACGTTCCTGTCATCTTCGTGACGTTTCGCAGTCGTCGCTTCGAGAACGACTCGGTGGCTAAGATCATCTCGTCACTGGCTGCGTCCGACATCATCAACGGTGCGATTGTCGCCTGCTGTGCCGGCGTTGCGTGGTCGCTTCATTCCGGTGAGCAGGTTCCGACGTGGTTGCTGCGAATAATCAACACTGGCCTGTACACTTTCAGCCTCTGTTCTATGTGGCACCTTGCAGCCGTGTCGGTAGTCAAGTGCACGGTCATCGTTCGTCCCCTCACGCACTTCTCCATCTTCACTGACCGCGTTCTGCGCGCCATCATCTGCTCTCTGTGGACACTCAGTCTGGTGTTCGGCGGCTGCGTGAGTAATATTGGTGTGACGGACTCCTACTTTGACTGGATTACCATGCTAGCTTACGTGAAACGTCGGAGTTCATCCTTGACTTACGGATTCGGAGCTTTTCAGTTCATATCGTCAACAGTGATTATTACCGCCGCCTACACTAAGGTGTTTCTGGCTGTGCGACGTCAGGTGAGATCAATGCCAAGCGATGTCCTCGGCTCATTCGGTTCCAGGACGATCTTTGGTTCCAGCGTGCGTTCGGCCAAGAATCTGTTCGTCATGTGTGCCGCGTACTACTTGGCGTATTCCCCGGTGTTCTTGAGGATGGGGCTGAGGGCACGGGGTCTGATGATACCGGACGCAGTCGACTTTGCTATATCGTGGATCTACAGATCGTCGGCGGTACTGGATGGGTTTCTGTACGTCGTTCTTCACTCGTCGGTCAGGCGTGAACTAGGACGTTATCTCTGGTCGTCACGTGGTTGTCGTCGTCGTCACACAGTTGTGCCTGCAGCGTTGACGCACCGGCCGGCTGCCGGTGACACTGGTCAAGTCTCTAGGAGGCCAGTCGACGCGGGAACCAGTTGATGTTGATGCGATGACGTCATCTTGTCAAAATGAGATGACCGAGCGATTGCCGCCGACTGTTGCTACTTGAATGACCACTTTGTTGACCATATTCAAGGCAGTTGCATAACGATATCACATTAATGCGAACTTTTCACAGCAACATGTTGAGTTTTGTGAGTTGTGCATGTACGTGTGTTAGTGGTCGACATTTCTTGAACTTTATTGGGCACGTTGATCACTTTTGCACATTTGTTGGCGAGATTATTAATGCGTGTAATGTGGAGAAAATGTTTATCTTCTATCGGTTTAAAATCGTCTATACCGGCATGCGCGTTATGGTTACTCACGGGGATATAGTCTCGTTCTAAACGTCTCGGTTTCGAGACCACCTCGTGACGTATTGGCGTTTCGTCTCGGTCTCATTTTTATATCGACCAAAAAGGTCTCGGCATTACGTCTCCCGTCTCAGGCCATTTAATGTCGTCAAGACGCTGTATGCAGGCGAGCGCCATGCATAGCTTTAGATTCCAATATTAAACAAGAAATTTGAGCTAATGCTCACGAAACACGCGAAAGCCCATAGCAGTTCCTGTTCGCAAAATGTTAGTCTGTCTCCAGCAATTTCGTCACAGTTCATTCTTGGAGTGTGCAGCCGAATATCGCAAAAATCAATAAAAACCTCATATTTTGGAAGGTCAGGGTCTTTCAAAGTCATCGATGTTGATACGACTGAAAAGCTCGTCACTAGTGCTTGTTGTGATAGGCATTATGCCCATGGCTATCTGCAACCGTTTTCACGAAAGTTTGGCCAACAACGGTAAAATAACGACTTTTACAGGGGTACCGCTCTTTGATGCCCTCGTGCGCAGGTTTTCTTGAACCTAGAAAATCGAGACTTGGACCACCGAAACCTACGTTCAATGCTAAAAATTTCACGTGCAGCTTGTCCATGTCTATCTTGATTGATTTCGGCGCAATTCGCTCTTAAAATCTGTGTCGCAGCCCGAATTCGCCAAAAAATCAATAAAACCCCCAATTTTGGCATTCAAGGTCATCCAAAGTCATTGAATCCGGCGCCAATCGAGAGCCAGTGTACCAATTTTTATTAGTGATTAATAGTGACCTAGGCCTTATCTCGCACCGTTTCGGAGATACAGTGTCTTGTTGGCTGAAAATCGCAATTTTTTCCACTTTTCTCTCATTTAGCGCCCTCAGTCGGAGTGACTCCCTGCGAATTTATGGAAAAGTTTTACGGTTCTTGAAACCAGAGTTTTCCAGGCAGCCGACGGTGAAGATTTGGTGGTTCTCGCTTGCACCGTTTTTGACTGATCCAGCCGTGTGACAGACGGACGGACAGATAGAATTGCGATGGCTAAGACGCGCTAAAGCAGTAGCTGCTTTCGCGCGTAAAAATACGCTCTGTGTTTCTGAGCTGTAATCGCGTTTGAATTCCTCGCCATGCATACTATTTTGTAAACATTAATTTCTGTCACGGCGTGTAAACTTGCAAGACTAGCGTAGGCTGTTTTGTTACTGGTTCCTGCAGAAGTGGATTTGTTGCAAATGGAAACGGAACAAAAACGGTAAGTCGCTCAGTCACTTGATACACTAAGGTTCACGTGTGGCATATTCAATGATTTTCGTGGATATCATTAATCTAGAAACTGCTGATTTGTTTATTTGTCTGTCCCACAAGGGCTCCTAACTCAAAGAAAACCAAAAAGTGTAAAAACCTAAACTCGTGTAAGCGTTTTTATGGCCGGAGTAATTGGATTGGCTGGAGCTAATTTTTAATTTAAAAGCTCAAAGGTCAAAATTATCGGACGTCAAAACTCCGGAAAATGACGCATATTTCGCGTAAATTATTATTTTATTATTACTTACGGCTAGCGGATCACTCGCTGGTCGCTTGGTCCGCTCACACGCGTCAGATGGCTTCTCCCACAGCACACCAGATGCGGTGAATTGAGCGCATACAACCATTTGCAACTAGGTTTGCGTTGTTTTAGTGCTTTTTAGTTTTCGCTGAAATTAGCCTCCTAACTAGTCACAAATTCTAGATTTATTGACACAATGATCTTTCAAATTATGGACAATAACATCATTATATACATTATGTGAGCTTAGATCATTGCAGTGTATAATGGACTTATTATCGTAACTTTTGCAAAGATTATTCTGTGAAAATTTTGCTATGATGTTTGAAGAAGAAAATATATAATGCGTTTTGACACAGAATACGATCGAGTTTTTTCGTCCGTGCGTTTGTAAAAAAAAATTATCCCGAACTGCCACAGAAAAAAATATGCCACCGACTTTTATTCATAATTGCATAAACTTTTACAGATTTTTCGAAAAACAATTTTACTGTCACACTTTGCAGCACATTTGCAACAAAACGATCATCAATAGTCCACTTTCATTTCAGACACATTATCTTATGAAATATTGCAGTTAGACCAATATTTACAAAGTGTGTATTTAAAAGTTTGAGTTCGTAGACTCATGTTCTTGCTGCTCGTTGTGTACTTTATAGTAATCGCTTAATTGGAATTTGCATTTGATTAAGTTATGAAGCCACTAAAGCATAAAGCCTTGAAACCTAGTGGAGTATGCATATACACTTTTCACTGATCACACAGCATCGTATTCAGACAATGCGTCCCGCGATAAATAACTTACAACCATCTATCCCGTAATTAAGTTTATTCCTGAGTGAATTTCGTGAATTTCGTTTATAATATAAAGTTCAAGTAGTTTTTCTGAAAGTTGAACTCTTGCAAACACATTTCATAAATGCTTAAAAATCTGTGAGGACGAAATTTATTAGGGGCAGTGGATTGGATAAACAATGTTTTAAGTATGTATGCAGTTAAAAATCGTAAGACACATTCACTCACACATGTCATGTAGCTGTCGGTCGTTGTTAGCAATAACTGAAATATAGAATTGATCGCAACTAAAAACAAAGTGATGGCGACTGTGTTCTCTTTACTGCATGTGCGACCGTTCTATATATTCCTAGTGGGCCGCAGTACGGAACTTGTTCGTTCGCCTGTTTTTGCACGGGCATAAGCTAAAAACGAAAAACGCCCAGAAACCAAAATTAGGATAAACGAGGCAAAATTAACTGGTGTGCCAATTTTCAGCTCTAGGCTGGACCGATATATTTTTTAGTCATTATCGCAAGCGAAAAAAAACTGAAAGCTGCGACGTTTACTAAAGAGCTTGAAGAACTCGAAAGACGACATCACAACCACTCTCGAAAGACATTTTTGACAACAACGACCGCGTGCGATTAAACAAAACAACAACAATCGTTCGCTATACAATATTGTCTACCTACCAGCGTACAAAAACACGTTTTAATAGCGGGAAGTTTGAAGTCCTCGTCGGTTATTACTACGGTTAACAAAACTTAGTCATCGCTACAACTACGTAATGATTTAACTGAAGAGACAGGATTCATGTGCATCGGTAACGTTCGACTACATAATTGTCAGCGATCGAGCAAGCGTGGAGTAAAAACATTTACAAAGAGTAACGTGGTTTCTCGGCCCATAGAATTATCACGGATGACAACCTAACCTACCTGAACCATGCAGTTAGCCGAGGTAAACAGCATTAGGCCTATATGCATGCGGTGAAAACACTCTATTGTTAACAATAACGGCCTGTGAATGGGGGACGAGTTTCACAGACTGATTTGGAGGGTACGTTGCGCTAGTTCGTGAGATTTCCTGACGAGACGTTTTCGAGATGTCTCCGTGCGACTTGAAGCACCTGTCGTCGTGGGTGGGCGGTCCATCGTCTAGTAGCGGCCGTAGAACGGTGCGAAGCCGAAGTGGCCGTGCGCGTGTCCATAGCCGTAGGCGGGACGGCGGTAGTACGGGCGGTGCGCTCCGTAGCCGTAGTCGACCAGATTGACGTCGCAGAAGTCGCGGTAGTAGTACGAGTGGCCGTACGAGTAGCGCCCGTAAGGGGAGTTACGTGATCCCGGCGCGCACGGCTGGACGTACGAGTTGCCATTCGAACAGATCACAAATGAATAATGATCTTTGTAGTAGAATCCGTCGTTACCGCATTTTCCTGCACGCGCATACAACGCATTTATCGTATAGTACAGTAAAATTTATTACATGTATGCCTCCACCTGCAAAGATCTTGACTGAAATATGACTTGTTTTATCTAAAGACCTAAATCTGTGTGTCACCACTGGCAAAAAAGTTAATAGGTTAAAAAGTAGTCTATAAGCTAGCCTTTAGTGGCAACCCATTTCAGAGCTGCGGAATGTCACCGGCCGTATGGGATCACACAGTGTTACCTGCCATTCGACAGGTTAACGCGCCCGGCCTTAACCCCAACCAACCAGATCAGTACTCGATTTACCCACCCGAAGGGATAGAGGGCTGAGTTTACCTTGTTGTTGGTTATACACAGAGATAGTTTATCTGTCTGTAGACAGTCACTAATCCAAATAGTAACCTCTTGATAGCGACCCGACCCAGAGTCGAATCCATGACCTTTTGATCGTATGTTCAACCTTCCCCAACACACCACCAAAAAATATATAAAATACGCCAAAGCATCCCATACATATATCACGAAAACATCGCGGACGGATAGACAGACTGGCGTTATAATTTTTTGAAATGACAGTCATATTTAAAACCAGGTGGACTGTCAGTCAAAGCAACCAAACATTTAAGCAAAAACTGGAAAACATTTTGTTTTGATAATTTTATCAGCTAAACTATCCATTTGACTTCATGTAGAGTGTTTGTTGTATTTTATTGGACTGGTTAGCTCCGCTATTAAATTTTCGCTATCTGATAATTATTATCATTATCAATATTATTACTGTTATCAATATTATTACTATTACTTTTTATTTTCGTAATTGTAGCAAATTTTGAGGTTTTAAAAAATCTAATTTATAGTGTTCAACGTAAAAAAGTATATAATGTATTTTTATCAACATTGACACGATTGTAAACAGTAACAGACTTTTAATTTTCATCACGAGAACTTCGTTGACGTATTACCTGGGTAGTATCCGTGGAAAGCGTATGCTCCGTGGTGGAAAGCGGCTGGAAAGTGGCCGGCAAAAGTGACAGCCGCAACGGCCAGTACGACGGCTACAAGTACGAACATCCGATTCATGATTACAGCGGCGGAAACTGTGTGTCCGTGAACTGACAAACTACTGACGCCGAGTCCAACTATCGCTCGGACACGTACTCAGCATTTATATACGGACCGTTAACGACCGGCGGCCGCGGCGTGGGTCCGCGGTCGGTGCTTCGGTGAAAGCACGCACGCCTCCTCGTCGCCAGGAAAACGCGGTGCCTGCCCGGCGCGACCAGCGCGGCGCGGATTGTTTGTCCATGTCATTGTCACCGGGTCGGGTTGGTTTGCGTGTCGTTGTCGTCGTCGGCACGCGCCAGCTGTTGCCGCTGGTGTTACATTAAAATGTCTCCCCCGTGAAAAATCCGCTCGGGGAAAGACGATCATGGAACTGATATGTTTCCCCTTATAAATATCGCCGGCCCCATTATAGGATTGCCCCCCAGAAAAGCCTCCCCGCCGAGCGGAGCGGATTTTTACCGGTAAATTGTCGGCCGAGGGAGGCTTTTCTTGGGGGCGATCCTATAATGGGGCACCTCCGTCCAGCGAGCCAGCGCTGGACTCGATCACTCAATAGTTACGTGTACGTGTGAGCGTTTGTGTGCGTCGGAATTCAGTCGCCGCCGCGTCATACACAGGTTGCAGCGACTGGCACGGCGTCACGAAGCCAAACTGACCACCGGCCAACCAACTATTGGATCGCTCTCTTTCTCTTTCATTGGGGGCACTGTAGCCACTGCTCGCCTCCCCCTTCTGTGTGATGTGCGCCGGCCGGTGTGTGCGCGCCAATTTACTGAAACAATACCAGATATTATTGCTGTCAGCAGCCTGGAAACCTATTATTTTCCAGGTCATTTCGTAACTAACTGCGACTAGTAATTGGCACAATTTTCAGTAAACTGCTTTGGCAAATTTTACTCTGGAAAAAGTTGTTTGACATTAGAATTGTAAATTCCTCAGTTTAAATGAAAATTATACTTTTGATAAATGCTAAAATTAGAATGTAATTAATCACCTTCAACTAATTGATTAGCAACATGGTAAAACTAAAACATGACTACATAACAAAATATTTTTTACAGAAAAGATGACATTATGAGTTCTTCGTACACTTTCACACTGTTGTTGTTTTTCCCTATTATTTGTGGCAAATATAAAAAAGGTAATTAAAATGCGACGTCATTACAACGTCGAAGTACGTGTTGCATTATTTTGGCCTATACAAAAGACTAGCTTTAACTAATGTCATTTGACTAATGGTCAAATGTAACTAATGCAATGGCTCATCTGTTTTTTTTTTTGTTTTCAAGTTACGAGGCCGTATGGGACAGACAGTCTTAAGTTTAGAAACGATTACATGCAAAACTTAGGCCTAATGGCGATGCAAAAAAGCACGCTATTTAGCCTAATAAAACAAGCAAATAAAATTATGTTTCCCGGCCTTGTGGCGACATGACATGCGGCCGTCCACCTACTACACGACCTCCGTGCAGTGCTTTGTTGTGCAGTGGACGTGCAGTTGGCACTCGAGCCGCCTGGCCGTAAATAAACAAGGTTTACGCGAGATATGTGACATTTTCTTAGATTTCGACGTTTTTTTGCCCTTAACCATTTACCTTTTAGCTGAAAATTGGCACACCAGTTACTCCTGTTTCAGAAAACGATTACACCAATTGTGGATTTTTTAATGTCTTTTCGTTTTCCAGTTACGAACACGTACGGGACAGACAGACAAGAGAAACGGACGGGCAAGACTTGTAATGCAGCCTATTACAACGGTTGCACAATAAACTGACAGAAATGACTTCAAAATGGTAAGCGGTTTTTAACCTCAAATTTTTTATTTTTTATCTGGCCATAATTTCATTTTTGCAATTATACATGTTACCAAAATAATAGTTACGCTTTCATGTTTTCACGAACAATGGCCCATGCAGTTGCCGCAGCTGAGCGTGTGTTTTCATGGACCAGTTTCTCTGTAGGGCCTACCACTGCAGCAACCTGTGTCGGAATGTCAGTACGAGTATGTCTATGCCAAGCCATAACGAGCGGCCGCTGTGTTTGTCTAACGGTATGTCAGTAGTGTCGAACGTACAGTGACAGTGGTCAGTTGTAGGCCTATTATATTTGTTTGACCTATTAATTACCATTATACGAATGTTCACACACGCCTTTGATCGACATTGACGCTCTGTTGCCTACGCACGCAGTGTGTGCAGCGCCTGCTGTACACGGCACACCACAAAATAGAATAGAAATACGACAGATAACAAGTAATCTCAACAAAGCTCACGTGACGCGGGACAACATCGTTGACGCCACCAGGGAGTCAGTGTGCAAAGTGCAACAAAATAAGAAAATGTTTGAAAGGGTAGTGTACGCAAAATTTGACGCCTCCATACGATGAATGTTTTGAACATAGAAGGTTGAAACTCAGACGGTCAAAATCTACGTTTTATGCTGACAATTTCTTACGCAGGTTGTCTAGATCTAACTTCAGTGGGCTTAACTTCGGCGCAATCCACTGTTGAAATGTGGGTCGCAGCTTTCTGAGATCGCTAAAATTACTGAAACCCGCCTTCTCGATTTTGTGGTCGTTCAAGATCATCGGTGTTGGTACCCCAGATAGTTCGTTCGCGGTGCTCGTAGGCTACGTTAAGCAGCAAGTTTGTGTCTACATGCAACTGTTTTCACACTAAATTAATGGATAATTTCAGTATTTGCGCATTTTTAAGGGGTACCCAAATTTGACGCCTCCGTACGGAGGATTCCTTAAAGATAAGGTGTCAAAACTTAAACTGCTGAACTACAGCCTACGTTTAATGCCGAAAATTTTATACGCGGGTTTTCTTGGTCTATCTCCAGCCGTTTCGGCACAATTCACTCCTAAAATGCGGCCGCAAAATAAAATAGCGAAAAAATCACTAAACTTATTATTTTGAGGTTCAAGCTCTTTTAAGGTCATCGATGTTGGTATACCTGAAAAGCTCGTCAGCATTGTTTGTTATGATAAGCAGCAAGTCTGTGCCTATCTGCAACTGTTTTTACGTTAGACAATTCGATAGCGGTAAAATAGGCTAACCATTTGACGCCCTCGTTCTAAAAGAATCGTCTGTTGTCACAAAAAAATTAGTCTTTGCAGAAGCCCACACTGAAGATTTCGTAATCTTAGCTATCGCCGTTTTGATACCGTGCTAGGGTGTGACGATGGACGGACGGACAGAGCTAGACGGATGCCTTCACAATAGCCAAGACGCGCTTTAGTAGGTCTATAGCTGTGGCGCGTAAAAAATTAGTTAACAAAATGAAAGCCCACGAGTTTCACGTTCATGTAATTCGTTGTAGATTTGTTGTTAACATCTCGTTTAAGCTGTATAAAAAAACTACAATAAAATCTCCATTATACTAATCCACAACACGTTGTACGAAAAGCCGCAAAGAGAAACCAGTCAAAAAGTGAGGGTGAATGGAGCGGAGTGGTGATCGACGAGGCAGTTATTGCGTTCGTATCGTACTTTTTGCATTCGTTGCGTTTTTTTGCGTGCGTTGAGCTGGAGCCTGGAATCAAAGCCCATCTGCGAAGGTCCAATTGTTACTTCTTTAATCTGTCGGCGACGAGCGAGGCTAATAAATATTCTATGCTTGATTTCGTTGTTGATGTTTTGTTTTTATTTCTTTAATACAGAATTGCTGATACTACTTCAAGACACTGCTGGTTCATTTAATTAATGATTTACTGAATTGATTGAATTGGAAGATGGCGGCAGTTATAAGTCCGAAGCAGTCTGCATCAGACAAAGGATCTCTCCTACGCCGTGGCTCTCAAGCTAAAAAGCCGCTGAAAGAAAAAATTGTTCAGATCTATGAAGCTTTTTTCCGGGTATGTTTTATGCTTAGGCATGGTAACAATTAATTTTTAATGGTTAACTTTACAGGAATTGATGATTGATTAATTATTAATTTTAATTTTAAAAATAACAATTTTAATTGTCAAAAATGCATGTTTTCGTTTATTTCATTTTAAGTTATTTAGCTAACAGCTGTTGAGAATGTGCTGAAACACTGTTACTAAGTATTTGTTTTGTTCAGTTTTATAAACAGACTAAAATGTCATGTTCTGTGGAAAAATGAATTACTTTTTTATTAAATTTTTGTCATATGTCCTTTATAATTCTTTCTTAGTGATGTTACTTGTTAAACAAAATTAAACATTAAACTTTACATGATTAATGATTAACTTTTGCAGCCTGCTCATATAAATTATCTCTGTGTCGTGCTCAGTGCTTGGTTCACTGTTGTTAATAGATGTTGCTGTGTAATGTCACTTCAGACATCTACTAATGAGTCAAGTTGCTACAGTGTATAATTGTGAATGTATTCACTGATTCACTGAACATTAAGCAAATGATAAGTGCTTTGTATGACGTTTAATCTTCAGTTTCTTTGACAGTACTACTGTTGTAATATTTTAGGGTGAAGATCCTTCATTGGGAAATCCAAACTTCTGGGATGAACTGTTTCTACTAAAGGTATGATAATTTTGATGTATATACACTGTGGTTCATAAAAAATGTGCCACTTGTTTAAATAGCTCTGTGAAACATTGGCCAATTTTATTTAATAGTTTTTGGAAGTTTGGAGACTCGCCTAATGTGAGCTACTCTGTTCCATTTGTGTAGGTGTTTATGCAACTTTTGTTTATATGAATGGTGATGACTGCCAGTAGCTGTCAAGTGTTGTAATTGCTGTCAGGCTAACACTCAGTACGTGGAAAGTGAAATTGAAAAGTTGAATGGAGAACAGCTTGTAGAGCTAAAGGTATTTAACTCACATTTCAGTCAACTCTAAGTATGCATATAACTTAGCATCGGTAATGAACTAACCGCTTGTGAATGTTTTAAAATCTGAATTTTCATCTTGGTGGCATCTACTGTTTAAACGACAAATGACTCAGGTTTATGGTTGAAGCCTTGCTGGAAGGGCAGATATAATATTTTTACTTTGATTGGATAAACAGTTAAGCAGAAAATACCGGAAATAAATTGCACTTTGAGATGAGTATGTTGAAAACAGACTGTAGCTTACATTATTGCCCATCTTACTTTCTATAGTAAAGTTGCAGAACTTTTCGAGTGCTCCTTGTATTTCAGTTCAATTTGTATCAATGTGTGTTGAGTGTTGCATGGTTAGTGCATGTAGATGGCTGGTGAATTGTATCATTGATATAACTGTGATTGAATGATGATTATGAACTTGTCGTTACTGTTCAGGACACACTCAACAATCTCTTCTACAAATGTGTTGAGACATTGAAGCAAGATCATCCAATACGCAGTGTTAATGCCATCCAGGTCTGTCACGTTTAGCCCTACTGTGACTACTGTCTTCTCATTTTATAATGTTTTTGCTGTATAGCAACTTCTGCCTGCTTAGCACGGCTTGTGACTTCTGCGAACAATGGTCAGGCAGGGTAATTTTGCATTAGGAAGCACTCTGCTCTGGAGGCTGCAGTGTTGGTTTGCCCACAGTTTGCAATGCAAATTCCGACTGGTCTTTTATGCCCATGAAGGAACTAGGGTCCCTGTCTAATAGAGTGTTACTGGAGGTCACATGTGTGTTTCCAGCAAATGGAATGTTGTTCTGTCCAACTGCTTTAGCAGTTTGCATGAGTGTGATGTACTGTACCTTGCATCAAAATCAAGTACCCACGTGCAGTGCATGGCTGGGGTTAACGCAGGGTGCATTTACCTGTGGGATGGCATGTCAGGTAATGCTGTTTGATCCCATATGGCAGGTGATGCTCTGTAGCATTGAGATCGGTTCCTGTGAAGAACTGTATGCTCCTTTGATGATTTCCATGGTGATATGCTAGACACTGTATGCTCTGACTGGAGGACTAGTTGTTAAGAGCACTACATGCAAAGTCTGTCAGTGTGTTCGGTGAATAGTAGCTGCCATTACCCTCGTTACTGTATCTGTGTGTTAGACTCTGTGTGCTCTGACTCGTGGGGTGTTCCTAAAGAGTGTTGGCAGCTATGGTTTTGACGTCATCAACATTCTCGTTGGCTTTGAATCAGCCGAGGCCGTCATGCAGGTAGGCTTCAACAGAGAGATTTAGGGTGCGTTGCACCAACCATACTTAAATTTAAGTACATGCTTAACCACCGTACTTAGCAGAAAATGCATTGCACCAACACCATTTATGGCCTGCTTAAACGTCACTTAAAAATAAGTGGCCAAAGTTGCCCACTTAAATTTAAGCGGCTGGCAAAAATTAGACAGACGCCGTCTTTATTTAGCGAACTGTGACGAAGTTGTCGTCCAGCGTAGTCTACAAAGTTTATTTTCTCAGGTTATATTCGTTGTCAGCCAAATATATATCAGTCCAGATTTATGTTGATTCTCATATATTTGGCCTATATATTACACTTCGATCAAAATTATACTGTTCTGAAGTTATTTCAATTTATATATGACATTTCAAGCATTGTTGTCAATGAAGTCTGATAGCTATTATGTAATTGGTCGTCAAGGAAATGCAGTTGTTACGTGATCGAAATTAGCCAATGGCAAGCGTCGTTACAGTTAAGTCTGTCACTTAGCTAAGTGATGTGCGGATTGTGTTGGTGCAACGGAATCGATTTAAGTAGCCGGTTAAGTACCGCTTAAATTCAAGTGGTACTTAACTAAGTACGTACTTAAAATTGGTTGGTGCAACCGTAATTAATTAGTTTTTAATTTGTTATTTTATTTGAATTTAGTGAATGCTAAACGATAATGCAGTTGTCATCTTTGTAATCTACCAGTGTATTTGTGAAGCCGATGTCATACTACGAGCCACGTAGCTTGGGAAACACTTTTTCTAGCTTACTTCTGTGACTGCTGGAACTGGGTTACTTCGCCGTACATCCATCAATTGCTTGGTTATATGGTCAGTAACAATCAGTATATCACTTGTTACTGGCATTTGAAGGAATGACTGACTGTTGTAGCTGATATACTCATTAGCGTAAGCAGTGTTATGTCTCTAGACATTGGTTGTTTGGCTCAACAGTTTGCTGATGTCTGACTCAACAGCTTTGGTGTAGTACACTGTATTGCAGCAGTGTTACATCAGTTTGTTTAATGCTTTTAAATGAATATACTGTGTGTGCTGTGGTGTGTCTAGACATTAGTGGATCGACTCAACAATTTGCTGATGTCTGACTGCGGTGATGCTCTCAAGAGACTTGCTATCGGCTTCCTGCTTGTCTTTGTCACTGTACATATTCATGTCACTTTTACTGCTTAATAGTAATTGTAACTGAAGTAGTAAAAGGCGGATCTGTTTATGGCACTGTTATGGTGCAGCCACTGCAGGAGTTTACCCACTTTTTTAATGAATACAGAACAGTGCTCGATGGCTGCCAACTTTTGGACCAAGCTAGTTAGCTTTAGCCACTGATTTGCCTTAACTGGCAGTTATAGTTGTACATTTATTACTGCTCATGCCTTGTGATACTCATGATACTTATTTTACAACCCACAGAAGGTAGAAGGCTAAGGTACATAATATATGGTACTCTATTATTCACTGAACTATTATTGTTGAACTGATACATGTGATGTGGTATTGATGTACATTAATGTACATTGTAGGCTACGGACAATGTGAGTCAGAACACGTTACTGGAGTACATTATGATGAACAGTGTCTTTGAAGCCATTGTTCAGGTCAGTTTGACTTTCCGTTTTTTTTTATATAAGCTGCGTAAATAATTATTTTATTAATTTTAGTTGATATGTTATGTGAAAACTCAATGATATGCTGGTATAAGATTGTACTGAATTTGCAGTACTCTCTGCACTTCAGGCTATGCTGTTTGGAAGTCAACTTTGTGTGATTTACACACTGTTTGTGTGTAATATTGTGTTTATGTGTAATTTTGTGTGAGTTTTGTCATTATTAGTTCTTAGCAGAGACATGAGACTGACTGCCACTTGGCACTCTGGATGGTTAAGTGACCTTAGTAACATATTTTCGTCAAGTGGTCTATCAGAAATGATCTAAATTCGTTCATTGATTGTATGCTTCTGACTTGAACAAAGCCAGGATGATGGCTGAATTAATTAAGCAAAAACATCTGCACAGTTAGTTAGTTTCAGCTTTTGGCAGAACAATCGTGTGTTTCGCCAGTGAGTATGTCGCATAAATTTGTTATTAACAAGCCAGCCGTTGACTTTAAGGTTGATGTAAAATACGCACATCTGTAACTGTGTTTAGATTCTGGGGAGCGTCGTTGAGAGGCAAGCTCTTGGACATGAAGCCGTGCTGCTGCTAACGCTGCTTATTCAGTATCGCAAGTATGAAGTGAGTGAGTTGGCCTTCTGTCATTTGTGTCCATGCTTGAGTGTTTTTTCATTTTCCATTGGTTTTTTCAGTAATTTTTCGATTTTAGGCTCACATTTCCACCACTTCTTGACTGTTTCTTGATTTTTTTATCGTCTACTCGCAGCACATGTTTTTTTTTTTTGAATTTTGTTTTCATTCAAGTTTTTTTAGTTTAAGTTTTTTCCAAAGGTTTTTCTTGTTTTTTTCTGGTTTTTATTTTTCTTTAAACTTGGCTAGTGAGTTGTCAAACAGTTGTCATTTTTTAGTCAAGTTTAGCTGATTAACGAGCATGCAGATTTATTTTCCTTGCTTCCACTAAACACAATTGTAACGTAATGTAAA
>Ga0209367_1003474_pt1 | contig 21436 bp, 8 predicted proteins | sample WorMetLIZISLAND2_FD_187412 | JGI IMG/M metagenome (GOLD analysis project Ga0209367, IMG submission 187412) | Marine gutless worms symbiont microbial communities from Max Planck institute for Marine Microbiology, Germany - Olavius geniculatus... ...
GCTTATTTTTTATCTCTAACATTCTATTTTTTTCATTTTTACATTTTTACTTTTTTTATTTAATTTTTAACATACTGTGTTTTAATTGTAAATTTTAATTTTTTATTTCAGTTTTTTGTTTATTTTATTTTCAATTTAATTTTGATTATGTCGTATTTTTGTTTTATACTGTCATTTTAATTTTTTAAATTTTTTTTATTAAGGTAACATAAATGTGTGCAAATTACTAGTTTTGAATGTCACTTGGCGGAAATATTAACTCCCTCGAGCGTCTACTCTTCTAGTTGTTCAAAATTATGCATGACTGCTTGTCAGTCGAGACAACAGTACCAGCGGGAGTTGAGTGTGGTTTGATAGGGTCAATTTAATTGAATTTATGACCAACTCGCTTTTGGCGTGCGGTACAGGCAAAGCGGATTGTGATATTTCCAACGTACTACTCGCATCCTGCGTTGAGAATTGAATTATACGGGTGCAAAGCAAGCAACACCACTGCTACCTTTACCAACGTCACTGCTATTGTCCAGGTACATGCAAATGCAATATTACACTGTGTCCCAAAAACTGACCAGCCACCGTACACATTTATCACCAAGTAACACAAACTGGTGTCATGTGGATCCTTATTCCATTGCTATCTTAATCTGAAAAGTATTACGAGACGCCTGCTAAATAACTGACTAAAGCAAACTGTTAACCGAGACATAGCTGTTCAGAACTGTTAGTGTTTGATGCTGTTTTTTGATTTTGTAACAATGTTGTTTTCCTTATCTACACTAAAAATGTAGAGAATGGCAACTGCTGCAAAATGTTGGAGCAAAAACGCTTTATTTGCACAAGAATGACGTTCACTCAGTTGCTGTTAGTGCCAGACGGCACATTGAAATTGTGTTATTAAATAGGCCTAAATACCGCACTGCTAAAGTGCGAGTTTATAGGCTACTACTCCAAACAGTGTGGTATCGTACTTGAACCACACCTAAATGCTAAACTACACCGTCGTTTGCTTTATGGCCGACGACTGCAGACGAAAACTGTGGAAACCCTTAGCAGTGCAAGCTCAGTGTTTGGAAAAAGTCTCTAGAAAATTTTTCGTGGCATCTGGTGTTAATAGTGGCCATCTATGTTGGTTCAATTTATTATGGAAAGGCAGAAACGACCAAGGTGGACGCCACTCTCGGAAATGATTCTCAACGTCATTTTGAAGGTTACAAACACCTTCCAGATCGATAATAGAGTATTGGGTTGCGAAGTAAAGATAGTCAATTTGCAGCTAATATTTTTACAAAAAAGTTTGTTATAATTAGTAAGTACATATTTTGCATAATAAAAAGCTAAATTTTAGAACTAAACGTAATAATACAGAAATTAAATGAAATTTGTGGCATTTTAAAAATGTACAGTATGAGTCAAAAACATGGCACAAAACTCTTTTTCATATCTTTGTCTAGTCGTAACCAATTTTTACAATTTTGTTACTGACAGACTTGGCAGACAACTTGCAACAAAGTGGTCTTTATAATGTTTCCATTTCTCCTAAAAGATGTTGCTACACTACCTAGTAAAATGTTAACTTTTTAAAATTGCACCAAGTGAAGTTCAGAAACGGCCAACGAAGAACGCATGGTCTAAAGAAATCGTGACCATGGTAGATAAACTGCTATTACGTTACAAATGTTTCATTTAGTACATGAAGCAGTACAAGCTGGTATCGTGCATATCATTTTATCGAGATTTTGGTTTGAAGTGCTTTCAAAAACCGTTTGGTAAAAAACTGGCTGAAGCAAACTGTTATTCGACGTTTAGTTCCTCAAATTGATGTCATTTTCATTTCTTTTAGTGTCAAAATGTTGTCCACATTAAATGCAAAAAAATAAAAAAGACATTTTGAACAACAAAAATAAAGCATTTGATCAAAGATGTCTTTAAAGTTTATGAATGACGTTTTGTCAATCGTTAATAGCAATGATGACAGACGACACATCAAAATTGGACCACCCCTGTATACCAGTGTGGTATTCGTTGATCTTGGAAGTCCAAATCAACTCAATTCTCTTAACACAGTTGCTCGCCGGCTGTGTGACGAAGGTCTCTCTGGTGGTTTTTATTTTAGTAAGATTTATAGCTCAACGCTAGTTTACCGCATCAGCATTTCACACAGTGGATATGGACACTTTAATGGTCATTTTGTTGCAAATGTTGGACGACGTGCCGAGTCTGCAATAAAAAATAGACAAGAAAGCCCAGCTGTCGCTGGGGACGACGCGCCTGTAAAGTTCCTGTTACAAAAATTAGTGCTGACAATTCGCACTGTTCAGCGATTGACTTGAAAACGACGCAATTCTTGTTGATTGGTAATAACTGTACCGACGACGAAAACTATGACAGTATTTACTGTATTTTGGACTAGTCATTGTTTCACAGACAAATTACGGCAGAGTTTATTGCCAGTCACTCATTTTAACGTATTTTAGCAACAATATCGACAGAATATCATTAGTGTATTACACTTTAAGCATTTTGTTGACAAAACCTCTGACAAATTTTTATCGCGCAGTTCGTAAAACTGAAATGGTTGAACACAAACTAATATTTATAGTGTCAGAGATGCAAACATGCAACCAATATGCTACGAAAATGCCAAGAATGTATAACGTAGCTATAATGCTAATTTCGGCCACTTTTCTAAATTGTAAAGAGTCAGTATGGCACTTGTATTTCCTACCCAAATGCCTATATACAATACCTACACATTCCGACATGACACTTTGCAGTACAACTGCGACAAGCTGTCCAACTGTTCCGGTCACGGTAGCTGCATCTACCACGACAGTATTGTGGACTAGTCGTTTTTTCATGTCAGCGCGCACAGACAAATTACGGCAGAGTTTAACTTATTTTAACGTATATTCAGCAGCAATATCGACCGAATGTCATCAGTGTATTACACTTTCAGCATTTTGTTGACAAAACCTTTAACAAATTTTTGTCGCGTAGTTTTTGGCAAGCCCACCGCAGTTCGTAAAACTCAAATGGTCGAACACGAACTAATATTTATAGTGTCAAAGATGCAAACATGCAACCAATATGCTACGAAAATGCCACGAATGTATCACGTAGCTAAAACGCAAAATTCGGCCACTTTTCCAAATTGTGAAGTCAGTATGGCACCTGTATTTGCTACCCAAATATATCTAAACATTCCGACATGACACTTTTCAGTACAACTGCGACAAGCTGTTCAACTGTTCCGGTCACGGTAGCTGCGTCTACCACGACACATGTCTGTGTGATGCCGGTTGGTCTGGAGTCAACTGTTCTTCATACTCGTGTCTCAGTGTTCACGACTGCAGCAACCACGGCCAGTGTGTGGGACCGAATCTCTGCCAGTGTGACGCTGGCTGGCTGGAATCCAACTGCAGCAAAGCATCCTGCGCACTACAGAACAACTGCTCCAACCGCGGCGTCTGCTCACTACCTAACGTGTGAGTAGTGGTACCGAAGCATTTTTTCAATAAAGGTTTAAATGCTATCTGTTTTGTACATTCGTTACAGTTGTTCCACAAATGGCCATCTCACCTTAACACTGTCGCTACATTACCTTGTAACAAAAGGCGTAGTTCGTCTGTTTACGACAATAAATTAATACAGGTAACGCATGCGTCGGCTCAGACATGATTAACCAAATAGCGACAAAGTCACACGTGTCACATCACATCATCTGTATTACAACTTGTGATCAAAATATCCTCCTCCAGTACGAATGCCAGTAGTGGACGACGTGGACGTTGATGCCACTCGACAACAGTATGTTCAATAACTGCTGACCCAGGGCGCTCACTCGCTGTAGATGCCTCATTTCAGTTTTTCGACGTACGATCTTAAACGGAATACAATTAAGACTACATAAGTAACAGATTTTCAATAATTTTGTGGTCTTAGAGATTTTCTGAGCCAACAAATGTGCTACTCAGTATGAATTCATTGTTGTAAATAGCCAAACTGCGACTTCTGCATTTCACAAAATAGTGTGGCGACAGTATTAAAATGAGATAGACAAAAATGCAGTCGTTTACATCAAGCTTATTCATGTTGCACGCCAAAAATTATCATAATCAGCCAATGTTTTGTGGAGTTATTCAAAAAATAAAAGTGGCTCCACTTTTGCTTGCCCACCATGTACGTCGTATTTCTCCTAATAGTATTGTGTTGGTTGATGAGGTAGATGCGTATGTCTGGAGCAGTACGCCGGTAGTGACTGTTCTCAGTGTACTACTGACAGATGGGGACCCCAATGTCTTCCTTGTCCTGCATGTGTTCACGGACTCTGCAACCCTGACACTGGTGCGTGATCATGTTTGCTTTATGCTGGTCTCCAGGACATTCACAACATGTACTGTTTGTGGAGAAATTATACGCGAAAACACATTTCGTATTCGCAACGTAACTTACATTGCTCTGTATTTTACTCTGTATTTTACAGTAGGCTGATAGTCCTCCGCTGTATTAATAATATATTGATTGTTGTTAGTTAACTGGTGGCTATGTATACTGTAGGCTTGTGTGAGTGCAATGGTCCTAACTGGTCAGGAGCACTGTGTGATCAGTGTGCTGCGGATTATTTTGGCGCGTCATGTCTGCCGCGGTTGCCGCCACCAACATTGGCATTCGTCACCGCTCCTCGCTACAGCGGTGCTGACATCATGATATCCTGGCAGTACGACGTACTAGCAAACAGCACGTGCACCGTCAGCACGCCAGAATCCACCTTCCCAGTCGCATGCAACCACTCAGTGACCCTCGACAATCTCGACTCACAGGGCCACTACACGCTCTATGTACAGGCCAGCAACAAGTACGGCAATGCGGCACAGTACCGACACACGTGGTACGTTGACCACAGTGATCCCGTCCTGCAATTCATCTCGACCCCGGCACCAAGCATTAACAGCCGGTCGGTGTTGTTCCGTGTCAGATGCAGCGACTCTACTCCTTGCAAGATCAACTGTTCATTGCAGTTAGCTCATCAGCCGACTGCTTACCACGACTGTGGAGAGTCATATTCAAGCAGTAATCTTGCTGATGGTGAATACCTGTACTCAGCGTACGCCGTTGACGCCGTGGGCAACACTGGGCATGCTCTGTCTTACCGGTTTACTGTCGACACTGTACCGCCAGTGGTTAGTAGTGTTCCAAACATCACGATCCGCTGTGGAGAGAGTTATTTCCTGCCAGCCGTTCAGACTCCCACCTACACTGACAACATGGACGACAATCCACAGATTAGTTTTTCCGATCGTTCTGCCGGCAACTGTCAGACACAGCGAACGTGGACAGTTCGAGACGCAGCCGGAAATGTCGGTCAGCGTAATCAGACGATTTTTATGCGCGCTGTGGATTCGCTGAAAGTCAATGCCTTCAGTCAGATGTACATAGCATGCAGCGAGGCTGAAAAGTTAAACGCTGCTAGCTACGTCATTTCGTTTCTGAACGTTACAAGTCTGTGTGGCCGGTACTTAACCGTGAATGCCGCCAATCAGCCTCGAGTCACCGAGTGTGGCGTTACTCTGTCTAGAAGCTGGATCATTACCGACGACTGTGGCAATCAAGTCCACTTTCCTTAAACATTATATGTACTACAGCCAAGTAGTCCGCTGTTTCCTGACAATGGACAGATAAACATTGAATTGTATCAGTCGCTAGGTTGGGCAACTTATCCGGGATCCACAACTTACAGCATTTACATTTGGCGATATGGCCAGAACAGGCCAGATGTTCCTTTAGCTGTTCTATACAACACAATCTATCGTCCGGCTGAGGCATATCCTGCCTACACAAGGATGCTGTGGCAAGTTGTCTACAGTGTGAGCGGGACTGACATTTCTGGATCAGTCTGGGGTTTCGTTACTCGGCCATTTGCTGATTTGACTGTAACGGATATTAGCACTCCAGCGACTGCGTTCTCTGGTTTATTAGTCGAGATCACGTGGACAGTAAGAAACATTGGAAACGTCAGCACAAGCCTCTCCACTTCACGTATTTGTGACGACGTCTACTTCGGCAGATCGGATGACTTCCAGAATGCTGTTTTACGATCTCAAAACTGTGTGCAGCGTTATGTTGATCCAGACGACGGATATCAAAGCACTAATCACATACAACTGTTAGACGATGAAGTTGGTCAGTTTTACGTTTACGTAAAAGTTGACGTTTTCAATGACGTTGACGACTTCTCTACCAACAACAATGTGTTTCGTTCGCTAGAGAAAATGGAGATTCAGTTAACTCCACCTCCTAATTTAAGAGTCTCGTCAGCATCAGTCATTGGAAACATATTTTCCGGTAAAACAGCGTTTGGCATTTGGGTTGTAGTAAACGACGGACTTGGAATCACAGGCAAGGCTAATTGGAGCGATGCAGTGTATCTGTCGACGGACGAGCGCTGGGACGCGGCAGACACGCTGCTGGAGATTGTCCCACATTCGGGTCTCCTTGCGTCTGGAAGCAACTACAGGGTTTCCGCATTGTCACTATCGATTCCCGGTCGAATTTACGGCAACATGTCGCTCATTGTTATCAGTGATGTCTACAACGAAGTCTTCGAAGGACTTCATGAGAACGACAATGCACGAGCGATCGCGATAAACGTCATTCTGTCGCCGTATCCCAACCTGTACGTGGAGACAGTTACAGCGCCTACTACAGCGTACACGGGCGATATACTGTTAATATCCGCAATCGTGCAAAATCGGGGAGCAGGCGCGGCACTAGAGTCCAATTGGAAAGATGCGTTGATAATATCATCCGCCAGTCGACAAGTGTACTATAATGAACGAAATGTATTTTTTGACAAGCATCCACTGGCTGGTGACTCATACGTCGTTGAATTCAAGTACACAATTCCAGCTGTGCTAAGTGACGAGTACAATGTCTGCGTTGTGGCTGACGTAAACAATAATGTCTTCGAGTTTAATCTAAAGGCTAATAATCGGCGATGCACCAGTGTCAACATCTTTCAGCGACTGCCTGACTTGTCAGTTACTTCTGGAACAGCAGAAATATTTGAGAACGCAACTGGTAATTATTTACGCTATAACGTAACGGAGATGAATGTGGGACAAGGAAGTTTACAGCAAAAGTCGTGGATTGATTGCGTCTTTGTCACCGTGTCTAAAGATGTGACTGGTGCGACGCCGATTAGTACAAACGTTATGCGTTTATCTTCTATTGAGGGCCATTCGTTTGTGATACGAAATGCAGTGGTTCACATCTCGCGTGACTATTTTGGCAGTTTCAGTATTTTGTATGTTGCTGATTGCTACACCACAGTAAACGATGCAGACAGATCAAATAACCAGCGCTTTCTGTCGCCATATCAAGGTGCGTACGTAGAGAAAGTAACATCGTCTACTCCACCGAATACTTTGTCGTAGTATGCCGCAGAAAATGTAACAGTCTCTACTCCAGCAGATCCACGTGTGACAATTCGCCGACGACTGTCTGACCTTGTTCTGGCTAACGTCACTGTTACAAGTCACGTATACGCCGGGTCACTAGCATCCGTTGAATGGGTAGTTTTGAACAACGGTGATTTGAGTGCCCAGTTTAAATGGGAAGATGAGATCCGTCTCATAAGGTATGGCAAATTAGTTTTATCTTTAGTCATTCCTGCTGTAATGCAAGTACTTGTACCAAAAGGATTTTACAAAAATTATGCGAATCTGACTATTCCACAAAATTTGGCCGGATGGTACCGTATAGTCGTCAGAACTGGTGTTGGAGCGCCGTCATCGCTCGAGACGAATACTGCTAACAATAAATATACCCAAGATCTTTTAGTTTCTTTGCCTCCGTCTGCAGATCTTGTGATTACGACCGCCAACTACACCGTATCAGTCGCTAAGACAACTCGCCTATTGTCAGTGCAGTATATTGTATACAATCATGGTAACTCGATGCAAGAACCAGCTAGCTGGACTGACAAGGTTTGGATTGACGACGGCAGTGGCAATTCTGCTTTATTAACTGATATTTCACAGCAAAAACAACTCTTATTCGGCGAAAATTACTCAACATTGGTATCTATGACAATACCGTCAGACATTGGCGGCTACTATAAACTGCACCTTCATGCTGACGTATATAATGTTCTACCTGAAGGAAACGCTGACACAAACAACGCTCTACGTCTACCGGAGTTTATTTATATACCACCAGCACCAGCTGCTGCACTGACAGTAAACTGTAGCGCACTGCCAATAAACGCCACGTACTCCAGTGGAACAACACTGACGCTGAACTGCGAAATACGGAACAATGGACAAGCAGATATTCCGCTCTCAAGCTGGACTGATGCCGTGTTTATAGCTACGAGACCCTATGTCACTGCACGCCAGGTAATTAATAGCGGATATCTTGTCGCGTCGATGATCCAGAACAGAGCACTAAGTGTCGGTGAAAGCTACGTCGTCGATTTCGCGGGAAATTTGCCGTTTCTAGCTGATTACGAGACAGTTGCACATACCTGTGTAGTAGCTGATGTTAACGGTAGACTTGAGTTAGCCGACTCATTACACACAAGTTCACCGTTTGTCATAGAAACTGGTCCGCTGCCCGATCTAGTAGTTATTCCGGTACAAATTCCAACTGACGTGACGCCCGGACGTATTTACAACGTGTCATTTGCAGTGTTAAATTCTGGAAAAGGAACCGCATACGGGACGTGGTTTGACATTATCTACCTCAGTGAGGACAACCTTCTTGATCCGTTTGACTTGACACTTAAGTCATTAAAAAGGCGGTCTGTTCTTGCTGTTGGCCAGAACTACACGCAGAATTTACACGTCACTATGCCACACGATTCTGCTCTATCGTCGCGTTATCTAATTATTTCAATCAATGCAGGTACTCATGTAGCTGAGTCGGACACAAATAACAATATCATGGTGAAGCTTCTCAGCGTTGCCTTTCTTCCAGCCGTAGATCTGACGGTAAGTGACGTAGTATTTTCGCAAGCAAACGTGACGTATTGGGATGATGTGAGGTATGGTTGGTATGTTGGTAACAACGGAAGTCTGGCGGTGTCTGGATACAAATGCGACTCCGTGTATCTGTCAGCTGACAACGTCTGGGACGTCACTGATACTGCATTGACAGAACCCAGCTGTGAAGGGTTTAGCTACGCACAACGTGGCGGCAGTCAAGAGTCGACAATTGCCGCTGTTCCTCCCTTGGCTGTCGGCGAGTACAAGACTATTGTCAGAACACGCTCCAACGTCAAAGACTTTAACTTGCTCAATAACATAGGCATTAGCAGCGCTAACATATCCGTAAGTCCTCCAGTTATTTACCTCAATGAGCCAAAGACAGTATCCATGACTACAAACCAACGGCTGGTATTTCGTTTAGTCGATCTGCCTGTTGGCGCAGCTATCACCGTGACGCTGAGAACGGACTACCAATTAGCTTACCACAGGCTCTACGTTAGACATTTATCTCCGCCGTCTACCAATGTCTATGACTTTGCATCTTCTGAGCCTGACATAAGCCAGCAGATAGTCAATATATCTTTCGTCAAGTCCGATTTTTATTATCTTCTGATAGAAAGCGGAAGTTCAGTCGTCGTTCCGGAACATTACGACATTGTTGTGGTTGCACGAGTCGCCAAGTTCCAAATAGATTCGGTATTTCCGACTGTAGTTTCTCCAGTCAAGTCCGCTACGCTGCGAATCGTTGGAACTCTATTTGGATTTCGTCTTCGCTGCTGTCTCGTCCAGTCATCGAATGCAACCAGTGTCTGTAGTGCAGATGTGGCTCGATTTAGTCCAGAGGAAGCATATTGTACACTCGCTGTGTCCGGTCTGGCCGACGGAAACTACACTTTAGCGTTGCGGGATATACCGAAAAGAACAGAAGTTCGTCTTAAAGCTGCAGTCAAAGTATTGCATTTGGCACTTCCAGGCAAGGTAGAAATTAAAATAAAAGGTGACACGGTTTTACGAATAGGCTCAGTTGCAATTGCTAGCGTGATGGTATCTAATGTGGGATATTCAGACATTCCAAACCCGGTACTATTGCTGTCGTGTCCACCGCATGTAGTAGCCATTCCAACTTTGGACAATGTTGGTGCATGGTCGAATAAAATTCTCTTTTTGCCATTTCAACGAAACAAACCGTCTTCTGTGATACCGCCACGAACTACCTATCAGACGTCTTTCCTCTTTCAGGCGGATAGTGCTGGGTGGATGAAAATTGTTGCTGGGATTGTGTCCGACAGTGCTTTGAAGGACCTCATTGCACGGTGGGGAGTTGACCTACGACCAAGCGAGCTGCCCGGCGATGTTTGGAAGCAGATTTGGTCAAATGTTATGCTCTGTTTTGGTGACACTCCAGGTGATCTATTTCACCGGCTAGGGCACTTCATCTATCAACATTACTCATCAACGTATACACTTGATAGCATAATGACTCATCTATTGAGAATAGCAGACAACACTGTACCAAGATTTGTGCTTGCCCAGTCTGTCGATGTGTCTGATCAAAATGTTACTCATCCTCTCACCCTTTCTCTCGCACGCACATACAGCTCTTCTCTCATTAATCGACTCACGTCTGGTCCGTTTGGCAGGGGATGGACGTCGGATCTTCTAGATATGAAAATCGTAGATCAACGTAAAACTGTTGTACTTATCAAAGGCCAACAACACTATCTCTTTGTCCCGGAAAACTCAGATGCTTCCGTTTATTTTAGTTCTCGGCTATCAGGTGATCAGATTGTACAAAACGCGTCTAATTTTTTTTACCACCAGGGCAATTTTGTGTATGTGTTTGACAAGTTAACAGGCCGATTGCAATATCTGACGGATAGTGACGACAAGAACAATGTAATGGTAGCATACGATGCTGATAACAAACCGAGAAAGTTTTTTCATTCAAGCGGTAGCCAAATTAGACTCCAGTACAACACGAATGGATATGTTACAAACTCTGAGATGTGGAAAGGTGGATTACGGACTGCAAACGTGTTGTACAAGTATTCCGATGACGGATGTCTGCAACAGGTTATCAACGCCATCGGCATCACTGAATACCAGTACGACGGAAACGGCGATCTTATTGCCTGGGATAATGGACGCGGCACCCGCACTACTTTTAGTTACGATAACAAGCGCTGGCTAAGCTCCATATCGACATATCTGGACGATAAATTTGTGCAGTCTGTTGAGACAGCAGAATTGTGACGGTAGTGCGACTGTTACAGTGCTGCCTACAAATGTTTCCGGCTACTTTGTGCACGGTTTTTTTGGCGATTTGATTCAGACAGTGACGGCGACCGATTTACCCATACACTACATCCACAACAAACAATCAAACACTTTTTCTGTGGTTGTCGACGATGATGTAACACTGCGTAAGCGATACGACCGCAGAACGAATGCGATTAGGATCGTAGACGCAAACGGACATGGCACATCGCTCACTTTTGAAAAATACGGCGAAATCCGCTCTGTTGGGTCAACGGACAAAACGCCATACTACCGCATCGGCTACAACGCCAATGGCACACGGCGAAAAGTAACTTATGGTGACGATACTGCCGATATATTGCACTACGGCACGTCCGGAAATCTGTTAAAATTTACTGCTCAGGATGGCTCTGTTACCACGTACGAGTACGACAGAAATTCGCTGCCAACGACAAAGCGCACTGCGGATTCTACCTACAGGTATGCATACAATACGAAACATCAGCTAAGCGAAATAAACTCGCCTAGCGGTACAACTAAGGTGAAATATAATGCAGATGGACTGCCTTCTCTTGTGATCTATCCGGACGGCACAACACTCAACTACAGATACAATAAGTATCTCCAGCGTATTTCTTTGACATCGTCTAACGGATACAACGTAACGTATGTCTACGATAAAATGTATCGCCTGTCAAAAATGCTGGATGGCAGAGGATCGCTGATTGCGTCATTCGAGTACTCACGCGAGTCAAAACTGGCTAGAAAAGTGCTAGGAAACGGCGTCTATACTGAATATACTTACGACGATATATTGTTACAGCCGAAAGAAATACGCAATTATGCCAAAAACGGATCGCTTCTGTCATATTTCCGATGCACGTATGACAAGTTTGGATACAGAGCTACCATGGAGACAGACGATGAGTTTGTGTCTTATGAATACGACGCCGTTGGACAGCTGACGGCCTGGAATTCCACAAAACACGGATACACTTCCATCCAGTACGACGCCGAGATGAATCGCGTCAGCAAAACGTCGTCGAATTCTACCAACAAATATCAGAGCAACAACATGCTACAATACATGCGATATGGCGACGTGCATAATTTCACATACGACAAAAAGGGAAATTTAATTAAAAAGACAACAAAACAGCCAATAAAAAATCTTGTTGAAAAGTATGTATTTGATGCCGAAGATCGAGTCGTCAGTATCACTGCTAATAAGCTCTCTTGCAACTATACCTACAATGATTTTGGAACCTTGTCGAGGAAAACCTGTTCAGATGGCTCAGATGTCACGTACTTGATTGATCCTTTTGGAGTGTTTGGTTCCGACTTTATAGCCGAGAGTTCTAATGGAGGGCAGCCGGTGTTTATATATCATGGTCTGGAGCTGGGCTTAATTGCTAGTTCGCACAGTGATGCAGTTCATGCTGTATACTACCTCTTCGATGCGGACGGTTCAACAGTTCACACAACAGGCATCAGTGGCAAAGTTAAGTCAACTTACGGATATGATCCATTCGGAGTACTTGTAAGTAGAGAGAGAAATGATGGCAACTCGTTTAGATATCTTGCCCGGTACGGTGTTAAAACACATACTCTAGCTAGTGACATTGTTTTTATAAGAAGCCGACTCTATGATCCGGAATACGGTCGCTTTTTGTCGTTTGACCCACTGCTGTATTACGGCAGCCCAACAAATCCCTACACATATTGCAACAACAATCCGCTGTTCTACAAAGATCCATCCGGTCGCGTACCGCTTATCGCCCTTGGCGCCTTGGCAGGGGCCACTGCTAATGTTGTTTTTTACATAGCAACCAACTCGAAGGACACGTGGACTTGGCGTGGATTTGGGGGCGCCGCAGTCGGCGGAGCGATAAGCGGGGGAATGGCAGCCGCCGCTCCTGCTGGGTGGCTTGGCCGTTACGCAGTATTGACCTTATCTGGTTTCATAGGATACACTGCTGATACGGTTATTGCAGGTAAGCAATTCTCACCTGTTGCTTTTGCACTGAATGCCATACCGTTTAGTCAGGGCATAGGTAAGATCAAGCCGTGGGCTGATGCAAAGGAAATTTCTAAAGTAGCATTTTTTGTACTGGAAAGATATGAGTCATTATTTATAAATTCTATAAAATATGGGCTCGAAAAATATGCGCTTAAAAATTTTTTTGATCGTGATGATATAGTGCGTTCCCTTAAACGTTTAAATGCGGCTATGACACGTGGGAGTGAGCTTATCATTCGATGGTTACAGTCCATAGATCCAAACGACATAATCGGACCCCCTGGCTACGGCGACGGTAACTTCATTCATCCGTCTTTGGTCATGGAATTTAAAATCCGGTTTGAAAACCAACCGAATGCAACGGCCGCAGCGCAAAGAGTAACTATCAGCTGCCCTATCAACCACAACATGGATCTCAGCAGCTTCAGACTGGGAAGTTTTGCGTTCGGTGAATTTCTGCTGGACACTAACTTTAACTCTTACTTTCACCAAGAGCTGGTAGACGTCCAAGAACAGACTGGCGACTTTCTCTTTATCCAGGCGTCTCTGGACATCATGAACTCTCAGGCCGTGTGGCTGTTCCAATCAATTGATCCACTAACTGGTTTTCCTCCCACCGACCCCAACGCTGGCTTTTTGCCACCGAATAACGGCACCACAGGCCAGGGGTACGTCACATTTAAAATCGGTTTGAAAAAAGACGTGGCGCATTTGTCGAAAATTTACGAGAACGCGAGCATCGTGTTTGATGAAAATCCGCCGATCAACACTCCGCCTATTTTCTACACGGTGGACAGATCGCTGCCAACGGTCACTGTAAATGCAACGCAAATGTCAGACGGAGTTCTTCTGCAATTTAGCACCAACGATACTGGATCTGGAACTCGAAATGTCGACTTATTCCGCGTATCGGATACCGAAGAGCTAAGTCCGTTGCAAACTAACATCAACCAGTCTGTCGTAGTGCTGCAGAACTTACCGGTAAACGAAGCACTGCAACTTGTCGCCGTGGCGTCAGACAACGTCGGCAACGTAGCAGAGATAAGCGCCAGCGACATTTTCACGGTAGTCGTGCAAACGTCTTGCCCCAATGACTGTTCAGAAAATGGCGTTTGTTTGTCTTCTGGTCTGTGCAGATGCACGGCGGGATACGTAGGCCAAGACTGTCGTACCCAGAGCTACGCCGTCGTAGAGCCGCCGGTACTTGAAGTGTCCTACCAGAATATCACGTTCGTGAATACTCCGCTAGAAATGTTCGTGTTTGCCAGGTCAGCACGTGAGCTCGGTCAGAACGAAACTCTTCACGTAAGACTGTTTGGTTTTGCAAAAGGCACGGCGTTCAGCAAAGGCAGTGCAGTCGCTGACGGTGTTCACTTGACGCCAGTGGACTTCGGCGTGGTAATGCTAACTCCACCGCCACAGTTCGTTAGTATTCTTCTCGGAACGGCCGAGGCTGTCCACATCACTGCAGCGCGTTCCATTAACAGGGTCGTCGATATTTCTATTGATGTCATCCAGCTGTCGAATGTGAGCAACACGACAGGTGCCACAGACAGCATCAGTGTCAGTCCAAGCATCATCGACTCAACAAGCATGCTCAGTGACTTGACCAACATCTCTAGCATCACTCCGATCATAACTACCACTCCAAACATTTTAAGTGTCAGCGACTTGACGACAGTCTCAACACCAACAAGCGGTGTCTGGGGATCTTGGTCATGGTTTGGAAGATGTTCGCGAACATGCGACCTTGGCGTTCGTCGGAGATCTCGCACGTGCTTGTCTCAGTTTGGTTGCCTGGGTGACAGCGTTCAGCATCAACTCTGCAACTTCCATCGTCCGTGTCATGGTTTGTGATGCTTAATTTCTTTACCTTGATTGCTGAAAGACGTTTTGAAATGTATTTCTAAAACAAGTTTTTTTAACTACAAAGACGTCTAATTTTCTTTACGTACATAAGCTACAGTTCTCAAAAACCTTAATTACTAAGCAAAGTTGCCGCTTGTGTAAAAGTACTTAAGCCGAAATCAGACGGACGCCATCGTTTCATCGTTTTGTTTGTTCCAATGCGGGCCACGGCAGCAGTGTCGCCCGGTAGACTTATGCCGCCGCTGTATGGGCCCGTCAGGCATCATTGTAAAGTTTCTAGCAAGTAAGTCTACTGGGTATTGAAATTCACGGGGCAGAAATAGCAAAGAGCACAAGTACCCCCGCTTATATGACTACTCCCTATAGACTACTGTGGGTGTGGGGCTCAACAAAGTACTTTACAGTTCCCGCAGAAAACCACCGGACAGGTAGCCCGACACAATCAGCAGGCCAGCCGCATGCGCAGTGCAGCCACACCACACCCGCCACATTCCAGAGCCAAACGGAGCGAAACAGAGCCCCCTCGGGGTTTCCAAGCTTGACAGGAAAACCGTAATGCCAAAATAACATAAAAATTAGCACTGCACTCAGACTTCTTACACCTCTGTGCGTGCACGCATTTACTCAGCAAAAGTTTACACTAACGGCTGCTCTACAGTATAGTATTTTTGCTGCATTTTACGCCCGACAGCAGGTACTGCTATAGTGCATCCTAGCCATCGCAATTCTGCCTGTCCGTCTGTCTGTCTGTCTGTCCGTCACACAGGTGAATCACTCTGTGATCACCAAATTTTCACTGTCGGCTGCCCGAAAGACTAGTTTTTCGATCCGAAACGCTTTTCCATAAATTCGAAAGGGGTCACTCTGAGCGAGAGAGAGTGAACAAAATTTGCGATTTTTAGCCAATGAGTCGCAGTATATCAGGAACGGTGTGAGGTAGAACTAACAAAAAGTCGTATACGTGTTTTGATTGGCATTGAAAGCAATGATATTGGATGACCTTGAAGACCAAAGTGAGAGTGAGTGAGTAGTTTCTTAACAGCACATCAGCACAAAATAGGCCATTCAGTGCCATGCGTGGTTAAAATTAGTTAAAAGCAGTTAATATATGTATTAAAAGCAAAGTTAAAATACTTGTTAAGAGTGAAAGTTATATTGACTTTTTGGTGATTTTGAGTTCTCGCACACATTTCTAAAGTAAATTGCGCAAAAATCACTAAAAATAGATCACGAAAACGGGCACATAAATTTTTTTGCATTAAACGTAGACTTCAGCTGTCCAACTCACGATCCCCTAGGTTCAAGGACGTTTGCGCACGCGGCCATCAAATAAGGGGATCCCCTGGAAAGTCGTTATTTTATTGCCGTTGGCTCGGCTAGCGTGAAAAAGGTTGCAGATTGACCTAGACTTAAACTGCCGATGGGCTTTCAACAGATATCAATATTGATGATTTTAACAACACTTAATCCTTAAAATGAAGGAATTTTTTATTCGCTTTTGCGATTTTCACTGTCGGCTGCCCGAAAGACTCTAGTTTTTCGATCCGAAACGGTTTGGCTGCGACGCACACTTTAAGAGTGAACTTCAGCAAAATGGCCAGAGATAGATCAAAACAACCTGCGAACTTGTACTGCTATAGGCCGTCGCGCGTCTCGTAAGCATTAGCTTAAATTACTTATTTACATCCTGCGCTCGGTTGCGCTGAAACGTGCTGCGTGATATTTTTCGCTAGATTGAACTGCGCGTGATTGTGGGCAAACGATTAATTCCGGGAAGCGCTGAAATCGCGGGAGTGGACATTGAGGGAGTAGCGAAACAGCAATAAACAGCGTATTTTTCATTAGAGACAGTGCTTATAGGCTACACGTACACGAGACTGACTGCGAGCTAGGATATCGTAATTTTCACTAGAGACAGTGTGAACTTTGCTACTAATGTAACTGTTTGAGTGCTTTATTTCACACGTTTGTGATGCGTATTTTTATTGCATTTGACTTTTTCAGTATTTAGTAGCATCATAAATATCCAAAATCTTCACTATTCACATTCTTTGAGTTGACATGTCCAAAAAACATAGCGTTCCGTTTCATGGTTATAGGCTACATGAGAGCTTTTGTTTTGTGCCGCATTTGCCAAAAATAACTGCAACACATAGGCCTACTAAGTGTATAACTGAGACTTTTCTGTGCGCACATACTTTTTCTACTACCAATCACTCCCGCAATATCCACTCCCGCGATGTCCACCCCTGCATATTTCAGTCGCCCCTTATTCCGTTAGGGCCGGTTTCTGGATCTTAACTGGCCGGTCAAGATTTGCATAACTCGCGTTTCCCGTTGCACTAACCAATGGTCAAAATGGCCGTAAAATTAACTGCCAACATCGGGCAGTTAGCTAACCGTCGATCGTAGTTGTCGTATTTAACGCAACCTTTGTACCATTTTGCAAGCAGTTAATTGAAGAATGTGATACTATAAAACGATTTTACCGTATATAGCATTGTCTTCAAAACGCACGAGGAGACGTTTGCTGCTACAAATTTTACTACAAAATCCATTGATGAATGGACAAAATAGCTGTCCGCATATTGCTTGGCTGGCTCGTGCGCTGGCTGATGAGCGCTTGCGCTCATTAATATTCATGATGCCCGCCTGCGCTAGGCCATGGCCTAGTGGCTAGGCGGAAGTGATAAGTGTCGTGTGCGTCGTTGCTAAGCAACTATAGTTTACCGCTCAGTTAGCTGACAGCCAGTCAGATTTTGTTCAGAAACGCGCACAAACTTAACTAGCGAGTTACAGTTAACAGACGGTTTGCTAACTGATCAGTGAACTAAAAGATCCAGAAACCGGCCCTTAGTCTCGCTATAGGCAAACTTCAGGTTGAATATAATGAAGTAGGGCTGAGTGGATATAGCGTTGAAACTTACACCGGTGCAGCGTGCAGAATTAGTCACAATTTGGGGCTATACTTGCAAATGTCGGGCTATGAGAGAATATTTGAATGTGCATTGATTATCACGATAACATAGAAAAAAACATTGTTCTGCTATCGCACAGCAAATTCTGACGAAGAGTTGGAAGGTGCAGTACTGAGTCTGGCGAAAGCTGACCTCATGAAGGTAGGCCTTTTATGTTCTGACAATCTGTACACTTCGTAAACGGTTTATACGTAGTCAATTTTCCACAATTTTTAAAAAAGAATTTTCCGCCAATATGTGGTGCCGTAGACCTATAACTACTATTTTGATCTGTTCAGTTTTGGTGATCGCCAATGTTGTAGGATGATCGTTCAGTAGTTGAACTTAAGGGCATCATTACTTGTGTGACTATTTTGTGACTTGTAGCCTACAGTATGCTTAGAGTGGGAATGGACGGTCACGGACTTATTATCAAGACTGGACGCCTTAGGCAAATGCCGAAATATTTTTGAGGAAAATTAGTATATTTGGTATGGCTTCAGCCAATATTCCGCGGGGGCGTACCCTCGGACAGTATTTAAGAGGCAGACATCTAAAACAAAAACAACGAAAAAAAATGGAGGACGGGGAGTAAAAGGGAAGGTGGAGGGGAAGTAACGAAAAAAGGAGAAAATGGGGAAGAAAGGAAAAGACGGAAGGGGGAAAGAAATGAGGATTGCTGCTCGTGGAATTAGAAAATTTGTATCTGGCAGTAGAAAAAGTAAGAAAAAAGAAAAGAGCAATTTGAGGAGGATCTTGGGTTAAGCGTCCAGGCAAAGTTTTTTTCTAACTTAAAGCGTGGTTTGTCTGTTTGTTCAAATAGTTTGTGCATTTAATGCGAACAGATGTTGCGATCACTGAAGGTGTTTTTACAACAGACTGTCGACGTTGTCAATAACTATTGTAGTGCCGATGCTCAGCACTGTTGCTCTTCCATACTTGGAAGGTGATAACTATTTTTTATTCATCTTATTGACTTTTCTTGTTATTGAAGTTATGGAACTATTGTGAACAAGACCTTTCTTAAAGACTAATGCCAACATTTTTTCATGCAAATTAAAAATTCAAACATCACCATTACACAGTGTCAGAAGAACTTTGCTGACTGCATAATGCCAAAGTTTAAATTTTTAACTTTTGATTTCTGCTGTTTTATATTTACAACTATAATGTCACACACCGTATATAAACTTAACAGTTTTTTTTATATAAATTCTAAATGTAAACCGGTTGTAATTTACACTGTAATTTGTACGTAGTCTTTTTCCAATAGTCACAGTAAAAATGTCCCTGTGCATTATGATTTAATTTAGCATAAAAAATTTTTGTTTTGTGTATTTTTTTTAGATCCGAAAGTAGGTTACTAATTGACAATAGCAGTTTTGAAGTCACTTCGCTACCGTTTGTTAACATTGCTTCCCGCTATCCGAAGGTTGCTGATGTCCGCGCCTCGTAAGTGATTACTATACTACAGCAAATTAAGCCTCTGCATAAATTTGCATACTTATTCACTAATTTTGGCTTTCTGTTTAGCACTTTGCTTTTAGTTGCGCGGCCATCATCTAGCCGCACTGTGAATCTTGCTTGACCGTCTGTCTGCGTTTGTTCAGAAAAAGCTCTTAACTCAAAAGAAATAACTTAATTTATGTAAACGTTCCACGGACAAGACTAGCCAGTGTGCCTATTATTTTGAAGGTAAAATAAAAGTCTTAGAGTAAATGTTAAAGTCACTCAGCTCTAAACGGATGAGTGGGATGACTGCACAATCTATCGGTACTGGGCTAACATAATTAGTCCGCCCGAAAACGATAAAGGACTTCTGTTTTACTGCAGATGTTTTATAGTCCGCCCGAAAGCGATAGCTTGCGGGGCGGACTTAAGTTTTACCCCTGATGTTTTTTTTATTTTTTTCCACTCGCGAAATCTCCGAGATGCGTGCGCCGACCGGCGTGAAATTTTGCACGATGGTCAGCACTAGGCCCAGTTTTATAACTCCGGTCCAAAATTTCGGGGGGCCTTCCCCAAAAAAATTTCATTGGCGAAAAACATGCAAAATTTGGCCCCATTTCGGACGACTTCGAAGTTCGGCGGCGAATATCTCCGAAATGGATGAAGATATTCAAAATCGGATTTTTACTTGATCTACCGCGATTCCTCCCGCGTTAGCTAAAACAAGTCCGGTGAAGTTCGGTCCAGTGACCTTGGAGATCTCGATGTTGAATCGTACCCACCCAAAGTGCATTATTCGGAAGACCATATTTCGGTCCCTAGGGGGTGCTGGGCCCCCAAATTTTTACACGCGCTAGAGAATAACCAAGACTAACTAGCGCACCCCCCTTACAATTTTTTTGAAAGAAAGGTCAAAAATTGGCTTAAAATGCAATAAAGGAGCGCTTATAACTTCGGAGTTAAGAAGTGTAGCCTGACGAAACTTTGGCAATTGACGCGCCTCTAGGTTGGAGTGTTAATGCAAGTACAATTTTTGGGGGCACCGCCCCCCCTTAAAATTTGGGAGGGCAAAAAAACGTCCAAAATTTAGTACGCTTTACGACAACTGTCGAATTTGACCGGAAATATCTCTGGAATCAATGAAGATAGCGACAAAATCTAAACGGCATTGACGAGAGCGATCTTTTCGGCGTTGAACAAAAAAAACTTTGTGAAATTCCGTCCAATATGAACAAAGTTATAGGCGCTCACGTTGACCTACCCTCAGTCGACAATGCGCGTTCAGCGTATGCCAATGCATTTGAGTTCCGGCCACGTGACCTTGATGCCGGGAAAATTCCCCCCTCTAATTTCCCCCAATCGGACTTATTGCGCCGGGCGGACTCACGTTGGGCTTTGCCCCAAATTTCTAGTTTTTAGTTCGCCCGTAAGCGATAGCTTGCGGAAGCGGACTTAAGTTTTGCTGTGGTTTATTTTTTTCCTTCTCGCGTAATCTCCGAGCTCCGTGGGCCGATCGCCGCGAAATTTTGCACGATGCTCCTAAGTATGTTCAATTTTATGATCCCGGGCGAAATTTTGGGGGAGACTCCCCAAAAAAATTTTAGGGGCCAAAAACATGCAAAATTTGGCTCGATTTCGGTCGACTTCGAAGTTCGGCGGCCAATTTCTTCGGAACGGATGAAGATATTCAAAATCCGTGAGTTACTCGTTCGACATCGATTCCTCCCGCGTTAGGTGAAACAAGTCCGGTGAAGTTTGGTCCAGTAACCTTGGAGATCTCGATGTTGAATTAAACCCACCGAAAGCGCATTTTTTGAAAAACCATATTTCGGCTCCTAGGGGCTGCTGCGCCCCTAAATTTTTACACGCTCTAGAGAATGACCAAGCTACTAGCG